>ENA-UOTX01000745-UOTX01000745.1-compost-metagenome-genome-assembly--contig:-NODE-745-length-31355-cov-18.262964_pt1 | contig 31355 bp, 20 predicted proteins | sample MGYA00238143_ERZ746982 | MGnify/ENA primary metagenome ERZ746982 (study PRJEB28758, sample SAMN06268862) | compost metagenome | isolation source: single cell | place: USA: California, Emeryville, Joint... | reverse complement strand
GAAATTAGTTGATTCCAGTGATGAATCGGCCCCAGATAACGAAAATTCGAAGTCGAGACCTCATAAAGACAGCCTAGTTGTTCCTAAAACCCCTGATTCAAACAGATCAAAGTCTCCTCGCAGTCCTCGAAGGATAAGACTTGATGATAGTGAAGAGGAAGCCAAAGATAACGGAAGCAAGAAACCTACTCCATCCAAAGCGGCGGGTATCTATAGGAAGAAATTAGTTGATTCCAGTGATGAATCGGCCCCAGATAACGAAAATTCGAAGTCGAGACCTCATAAAGACAGCCTAGATATTCCTAAAACCCCTGTTTCAAACAGATCAAAGTCTCCTCGCAGTCCTCGAAGGATAAGACTCGATGATAGTGAAGAGGAAGCCAAAGAAAAGGGAGGAAACAGAGATAGCGATATTGATAGGAAGGTGAAGGCCAATCAAGCGGCTGCCTCGAATACCGAAAGCCACAACCATGCTGGCAAAGAAGGAACAATTTCCATTTCGAAAAGTAATACTGAGCAAAGACCTGAGCCCCTTCGAAAGAAATCTGAGAGTTTGATATTCGAAACAGCTAGTGAGCACTCAGCAAACGAAATGGATATAGAGGAAGTGAAAGCAACGAACGAGGAGAAGAAGAATGCGTCCGGCTCTCAAACGAAAGAAAACAATGTTGGAAATGGTCATAATAGCCAGACTGTGAGAGGTATGATAGTCTTGGGATTCAAAATCTAATTGTTTAATAGAAAGAGCAGTGCCTGAGAGCGACTCGTCTTCATCGGATGGATCAGAAACCGATTTGTTTAAAATTAGAGAGAAAAGTAAGCCCAATCCTCCAAAGAAACCAAAATCGGTTTTGTCGGATTCTGCTTCAGAAACTTATTTTTGATGTTTAGGCGACTCATGTTGTTAGAAAATTTGTTTTTCGCGATATATTGATTTGTATAAATACTATTTTCATATGGTAGGCTGAATTTCCATGGACAAATTATCCAAAAAAAGGAGCAAAATTCTGCTGCCGCTCGTCGTGAATACATTTGGGTCGTTAAAGCTCTAGAATTCTGAGAGTATCCGCCCTTTGTTTGACATTTCGAGCTGCCTTGAGAGAAAGGCTATTTTGGCTATATTTGCTATTTCTCATCGACGCGTTAATAGAGAGGTTGGACTTGTTACTAAAGCTGATATATCAGATTTTGAGGCACATTATGATATAAAAATCTCTATTATCTCTGTGACTTATTAATTGTATGACAACTGAAACAAAGTCTGTGTCAAAATCTGTCACATAAGTCAAAAATTTTACGATATGAGATTGGCTTTAATTGTATCACCTCAAATTAAAAAGGCCGTCAATCATTCTATAATCCAAAAGAAATATAAATTTTTGCAAGGCGAAATGGCATACACAACACCAATGGTTTTTAGAGCTCTTTCTGCAGACCTCCACCGGTATGAGATGATCAAACAACAAAAAAATAAAGCTGCAAATGACCAAAGAGCGATTCTTCCAGACATCAACCAAAGATCAGAGGCTGTTTCACTTCCAAAGACAGAAAGCAGGACCCCAGCCAAAGGGTTTTTTCAGCAACTGAAGGATAGCATTTTAGGCTAAGTTTTTTGTATCTACATATTTCAGCTGTGAAAAGCTCAATTTGCATTTTGCATTATAACAAATACACAAACGTTATTAATCGTAACGAAACGTTAGAAAGCCCGAACTTTGTATTCGGACCTGCTTATCATTGTTATTTAGGTATTAACCTTTGAAAAATGCATATATATATAAGAATAAGAATCATATCAAAACTTTCAACATTCTAAACGTATCCAAAATATTCTTTGTGCGTTCAGTCAGTCAAATTAATCGTTTCTCAAATAAAATATTTGCAAAAGGACAATTCAAATGGCAGATGCACTCCGGTGAGTTCATTGCTATTTTCTGCAACAGCAAATCACGCCAGACTCCATGATTGGATATTCAGATATTGCACTATTGTTGATAATTCGAATATATACAGGTATTTTGGAACGAATTGGGAGAGGAATTAAATTGCAAAATGTTGAATTAGTATCAAAATATCATTCGTAAGAGGATTCAGAGGCCTTCAGTGGTTAGACTCCTTTCTTTGAGTCTCTTTGTGGTATTCCTTGCCTCTTCAGTCCGCTATTTTAATGATGAAATAGAAAGAAGAACAAGCAGCCTAACTTAATACTTACAGCCCAGCTGGATTGTTTGTTTGAAGATATGTTGTTCCAGAAAAGCCAGTTTATCCTAGCTTCTACAAACACGATTTCCCTTTCTATCCATCTTGCAAGAAATGTATTTGAAATATTCTCGTCGTCTTCAGGGGATGGCATTAAATTGACGTATAATATGATAATAGCAAATGTAAAAGCTTCAGTTTCCAAAACCTCCTTGATTTATTCTACCAAGAAAGTTATGTGATTCAACATGGAGCTACTTGTTTAGTGACGAATTTATGTTAGTTGTCATTTCAAATCACTCGAAATCAATTTTGGTCTTGAAAGAAAAAGGAATCCCGATATTATAATAAAATTAATAGAAGCATATGAATATCCTTGGTAGGCACAGCAGAGCTGTTCTAGGTAATTTCAGAGAGAAAAAGGCTAGGAGAGCAGTTCAAACGTGTCGCTACAGAACAGAGGCCGTAGAAGAAAAAAAATGTATAGCTTGCAATGTTGGTAGACTCCAAATCTAGCGATCTATGTTGATTGAAGGACGCTGTGAAGAGCCAATTATGACACAATGAGACCAGAACTAGCCAACTCATGCCAGGCAGGGTCATCATTTAATGAGGAGGAAGCTGAAATGCCTGCATTCTAACCGAGTAAGCATCGAGATTATAATTAAGAAGAGAAATTAGGACTGAATATGCAATATATTGATCTTAATAGAACAGAGGCTGGATTGCTTTGTTAACTAGAGGTGTGAACGAATCTTCTCTGCAGATATTGGAGGAAAATGAAGAAACAAGGCTTTGATTTTGCATTTCGAGTCTGAATAAATACATTATCCAAGAAAATTACTTGTAGTAGAAGTTCATTTTGTCGTTGATGGGCTTGAGTGATGTGGAAGAAGGAGTACTGTAATTTATTCTAAGTGTGTCAGCATAGATATAGTAGAAGTTCAAAAAATAGCTCAAGAAAAGAAGTGAGTTGATGATATCGAAGTAAACAGCTTCCAGCAAGACGTAATATGAAAGGAAGAACAATGTATTTCTAAGCGCCTAACAAGCCCGAAAAGAGGCTCTCTCATGAAAACGATTTGTCTACTCAGTCATTGAATTTACTTCTAAGCGACCGTTAAAATTCTGAAACTATTCAAAGAAAAAAATCGGTATGGCGTACCCAAGACACAGAAACGCGCAAGAGGGTGCTAGCGTATGCAACAGCATCTCTGCTCTCAAAAAGAAATTACCGTAGTTCTCTATTTTAGCAAAAGTGATATTGAGAATTTCCGAAGTCGAGTTAAATTGCAATTCAGTTCTCTGAATATATATCTGAGGAAGAAAATCTGTGAGTCGAATCTCATGCGTACTATATCCAGTGGCAGGTTGAGAATATCCGCAGTATTATATAGCAGCATTCTGAAATAATTATCCAATTTTCTCCAAATCCTGGGGCACGAAACCAATTTTCCTAAGTTTTCAAGCTGCTACATGAGAGAGGCATCCAGCTCGTCAAATACGATCAACAAAATCCAACAGTTATAGGAAAAGAAATCTAACATTTCTGGAAGCTTTTCTGGAATTCTGTATCACCGTCGAATTGTTCCATTAAATAGCATATCAGCTATAGATTCAATTGGAATCTCATATTTGCGTTGATCTATCTCGAACAACTAACCCCAAAAGCTGAAGTATCTTTGCCGTTTGGCATAGAATCTCATTAAATTATCCCTAAAAACCCGCGCGACTGATCAGATTTCAATTGTTTCATTATAGGCAAAATTAGCTATAAACACTCAGACCTGATTTATTTTATTTTTTCCTGTCTTTAGGAACTTCACCCGAAAACTTTTTCAATGGCCTATTTCTAAACAGCAGCAAGGTTGAACTTATCCACTAGAAGCAGCAAGAGATTAGAAAATCAATATTTTTCAGAATTCAGCAATCATTTTTTTTTGAGAAAACAATTAATTTTTGTCCTGCAATGGTGCAGGAATCATGGAAAGTCCTTAGCGAGAGGTGAAATGATCAATTCTCTCCATTGTTACTTAAGTAAGTGCTGATTCTATTTTTATAGTTCAGATATATGCATGACAATCAACAATGCCCTAATCGAAAGCGACAACTAGTTCTGAGACAATGGGAGGGAACGAACCTTTGAATCATGAAATGAAACCAGGGATTGGAAACGTAGAAAAATTAATAAATATAAAATATTAAACATTCACAATTTCACGCCGTTCCACTCCCTTTACATCCCCATACTCCTTCTATCGCGCGCTTAATTTTTGAATCAGAGTCAAAAACTTTATTCCCTCCGACAGTATTCCCATTGATACCAATATAATCTCCTCATAATTGCAGCTCTATGGTCTGTGAATCGGGTAGTTCTATAGCAATAGTATATAAAATACAGTCAAAACTTATAGTTTCAGGCATTGCAATGATTCGCATCTCTTGACTTGGAAAAAGAATGCTTTTATGAAATGATTAGTTTTTTGGTTTTTCGGATAGTTATAATTAACTTGATCTGGTTGGATCAAAAGAAACGCGTAGTTAAATGAAACAGGCAAAATAAAAAAGTTCTGAGGGTCTAATTATCAGAATCTAATTTATTAGAACTATTTGCTTGAGCATTCTATGATCAACTACGATTTTCCAATAACAGTCGCCCAAATAAACACACCAGAATGCATGATTATAAATTCGATTAATTTTACCGACTAGCGGCACGCTTTTATCGTTCTTCCTCCGAGAACCGATCGAGTGACAGGTGCTGCTAAACCACTCCCATTCGCCAGACTCACCATCGCCTGCCGACCCTTACCCATGAGTTTCCAAGAATTACTTTTAATGGAGCAAGATCTCCATCGCAACGTTATTATCAACTACAAAACGCAGTCATGCAAGATAAACGAGCTCCAAAACCCCATGATCAAGGACCCGACGCTCGTCTACAGCTTCTACAAGGACCGCGCCTGTAAGAGCGGCAACCTTTGCGAGAGCTATCACACCTATGACGAACAAAGAAGACCAATTCTCTGCCCGCTGTCCCAAAAGCCTCTTTATCTCCCTGCGCTCTGCAAAGCCTTTTTCACAGAGCTTGTCTGCGAGACAAACAAGGACTGTCCGTACGCGCACTCCCACAACGAGGTCTTGTATCACCCAGCAGTCTACAAGACCGAACAATGTAACGATCCGAACTGTATTTTCGCGACAAAACCTCACCTTTGCTCGAAAATTCATCCCTCTGAGCCATCGAGAGCCATGATAGCGAAGGAATACGAGAAATTGGACCTTCGACCCGAGTTAAAGATACTGCATCGGCCGCTGCTGAATATTACTGAATTCAAGGTTCATCCTTGCAAGCGAAAGGACAGCCATGAAAAGAAGCTGTGTCCTTATTATCATAGCGACGTTGACCGGAGGCGGTCTCTGAACCAATATAACTACTGTCCGGAGCTGTGTCCGAAAATTGAAAGAAGCTTTTGTAACTGCGACAACAGCTGTCCGTTTGCGAAGAATAAGGTGGAACAACTCTACCATCCCGAGCGGCACAAGAAAAAATTTTGCTCGCATTATCCGGAGCGGATCAACAAGTGCGAATACGAGAATTTTTGTTCGTTTGCACACAATGAAATCGAGATAAAAACCGAAAAGCTTTACAGCGAGAAAGCAACTGATGATTTCAATATGTATAAGCTGAAGACGATATTCTGCCCGTTTCGCCAGGACCACGAGCGCAGCTCGTGTCCATTTGCTCATAACGTTCAAGATTTCCGCCGAGACCCGCTGTTGTTCTCGTACAAGCCTGAGGATTGCCCTTATTGGAGCAAATCGGACTCTATTCAAGAGTATGAGAAGGCCGGCTGCATGAAACTGCTGAACTGTGATAAATGCCACGGTTGGAAGGAATTGGAGTACCATCCGCTGTTTTATAAAACGAAGCCATGCACGAACTTCCCAAAGTGCGAGAGGAGAGATTGTCCTTACTCTCATCTCCCACAGGATAAAAGGTAACAGTCACTTTAGTTTTTTTTCGAGGAATTTATCTAACTATTAAGGAAAATGAGGAAAGGAAGCTCTCCGGAGAGAATAGGACAACCGCCGTACTATCAGAAAGAGATCGAGCAGAGCAAGAAGAACAAATTCCAGAGCTCCGATTTCGGTCCTTACAGCCAGAAAGGAGCGCCTAAGCACATGATTCCGTTGAAGAAAGGAGTACAAGATTTTCCATTGAGCGAGTATTTTGCTCCGAGCTCTCAATATCAATCAACTGCGCTTTCCAACATCTCATTGATGAGCGGAGGAACTGCTTTCACGGATATTCACTCACCAAAGTTCTCATATTCTTCGAAAAATGAATCAAGTGATGATGACTCAACTTCCGTCGAGGCGCAGCTAAAGAACAGTAATGATCATAAGATAGTGATAAATAACCATTGTGGTAGGAAACTCTGCTCCTTCGGATCTGTGGAAAAAGCCCCAAAAAACGGGCTCATATAACCAAATCACCCCATCTCCAAAGATATCCAAGCAGAGAAGCAACTACCCGTCGCAGGGCGAAGTCAGCCCCCAGTCTATGACTTCAGAGCCGAGGACAACCAGCGAAAAAAAGCACCTAAAACTGAAGAGCAAGAATGAATTCATTCCGCAAAACTATCAATCGCTGCCTCAGGAAAGCTACTTCCCATCTTACCCAGACACGAGCCAGCGCTCAGAGGTATTTATATTCCCAGTTTCCCGAAGTAAAACGTACATATAGGAAAAAAGAGGGTTTCATAGCTACGTGCAACAGTTCAATGAAAATCCTTCTGATTATTTCACTTCTAACATATTTGGTGGACAGCAAAGTTTTTACCAGCCGATACCCTTACCACAGCAGAAATATGCTCAAAACCAATTTGTTCAGCCTCCTTTCGGAGGCCTTAAGCAGACAAAGGATTACTCGGCTCCGAGCAAATTAGCAGGCTTCCCAGGCGCTTCTCCAGGTAATGAACTTGTCAATTTGCATGATTATTTACCAAATTCATCAGAAATTCGTATGTATGATTTCTTAGCAAACCCAGACATTCTGCAGGAAGACCCTCATAGACTTGAAGACATTTTCTCGCACAAGATCGATCTAGGAACCCAGAAATCGCCTGTCAAAGACGAAGGAGCTATCCTCGAGATCTTCCAACCTTTCACAAGCGATTTTGGCGAGAGTTTGATGAAAAATCCGGGTTCAGAGAAGCCAAAGAAGAGTTTGTACGAAAATTTGTTTGTTCATCCGGAGGAACATGACCAGGTCTAATCTAATTCCAATAAAAAACCCTAGAGTAATAATAATACGGGAATATCAATGAAACGCTGCCTGGAGTAATATTATTTTCCTCCCGACAGCGCTTCTGAATTTACGGCTGCTGTTTTCAAGGTAGCAGTACAGGTAAGTGAATTTCCAATTTTTGTGTTAGGTTATATAAGCCACCACTAACTCCACTTTTCAACAAGGTTTTAAGCTAATTTTTGTTTTGTCTATGCTGTTTTAGTTTTCACAAGCTAGGTCAATTTTTCAACTAGTGGATTGGTGTTTTTCAGTAATAATTTCGATAATTTAGAAGTGTTTCCATGTATACATTTTAACCGTTCACATTAAACTATTAAAACGGAATTTTCAATGATTTTCTGATAATAAACACCTGAAATCCAGAATACTGTTGGCTGAATGTGGGAAACTGCTCGGAGAGTATGTGAAGGGACGTGTTATATTTATCAAAAAATTTGATGTAAGGGAACATTACATTACTCCTACATAAATAGCAAAGCAAACATATATTGCCTTAGTAACGTTACAATGAACTATATACAGGAGATTTGGCAGACCTAACGTGAAGGGGATCCATCATCAGAGTCCTCGGATTGCTGTTCCTTCGGTTTAAGACTTTCCACATTCAAATGAATTGCTTGAGCCCCTTTAAGTAAGGCCTCGAGCGCTGCTGGGTCAAGTAATTTCGAGCCTCTTCTCTTCTCAACATCTTCGCCTGGTATCGGTAACTTTTGCTTTGGTATTTCGAGTCCATCTTGTTGACTTGAAGGCTCGACCTCTGCTGGCCGTGATTGTCTAGCCTTTATTTTGTTATCGTCTTCATCTTCCCGAGCACGGGGGAAATATGACCCAAGGCGTTTGAGTGCTTCTAGCTCCTCCAGCTGAATATTTCGAGAATTTCTTCGCATAGGTGTCATGCTCTCCAATCCTACTAACGGATTATTGTAAATTTGTTATATGTGAGAAAGACAATATACCGCTTGCTCTCGACGAAGAATACTTGCGACCGAGCTGTAAACCATTAAAGTCAAACGAATTATCTTGGCTCTCTCTCTTTTTGATATTCACTCCTTGGAGCAGATACTTAATATTCTCGGTTTCGCGATCAAATTCCTCTTTTATTTCCTCTTTGAGATCGACAGTCAATTGCTCCTTAAACTCTTTGCTAAGCTGCTCCATTTCTTGCTTCAATTTCTTTCCCAGGTCCTTCTTAATGTCTTTATCTAGTTTCTAGTGAAACAGGATGATAAATCTCTTAGACTCAAGGGAAAATTACAAAAATCTCGGACTTCAAGTAGGAGCTGACGGTCCTCATCTGCTTCTTCAACGTGTGGATTTTCCCTTCGAAAGGCTGATCTTCATACTCTTGGACCCACTGGTTCTCGCTGATGCCCTTCGAGTTCGCGACTCTGAACAGGAATCCTCGGTTTTCATCGCCTTCCTTCATAAGGCGGCGCTCTTTTCTCCTCCAGCATATTCTTCTCAGGGTCCTCAGTTCTTGAAGAGTCTCGAGAATCATTGCAAGTTTCTCAGAATTATCAGCAGAAATCGCAGTATCAAGGATCTTTTCGAAGGAATCTTCCATAATTGCGATCAGCAACTGCAGCATGGTGACACCAACAAGGATGCTATGGAGGACAAACATGATATACTCTATGACTCCGTAGTCATCAGTGTTGAAATCTCCGAAAACAGCACGGTATGTGAGGATAAGCACTACACCGAATGACTCTTGATCATTATACAGCTTGAAAATCAACGCGAAGCAAATGATGATTATCGTTGAGACAAACGTAAAAGATGCCATGTCCCAAGAGATGTCCATGACCAGCCTGACCAGATTCCCTAGAGTAAGTAAAGATTATCTTAAGGAAATCACCACTATGATTGAAAAATTACTCATTTTATTTATCGCGCGTAGATAGGACAGCGCTTTCAGATAACTCAGAAATATAACAAACGAAAGTATTCCCATCAGCTCATACTGCTCTCCTCCGCTCCAAGAATCGATCAGGAAGGCATACAGCAGCAGAATTCGCCCCAAATCGAAGTAATTCCACAGCTGAGCAAAATAAATTTTTGCACGAGAACTCGCTTGGATAAGCTCGTAAAGCAAAAAGAATGTATTGAAACCGAAAAGCACGATTTCAGCCGCCAAATTCTGGAACCAAAGCTGTGAATAGATCGAAAGGAGAGTCAAGAAGGTGTAGAAGAGGATAGAGATCGTCCATATGTATTTTTGACTGAGCCGCCAATTGTAATCGATAATCAGCTGCAAACATTTCGTTTGGAACACGTTCGGGTTTTTGCAAGTGTACATCGCGATGATAAGATCAAAATTTTCTTTCGAGTCGAAATTCCGATGGATTTTAAATCTCAAGGCCACGACACTGACGGGGTTCGTCCCTTTTTTCATCAGCTTATCCCTTCGAGCCTTCGTTAACACTCGACTTTCGAAAATATTGTAGTTACGTCCACCTGCCTTCAATTTACCAAACCTAACAAGAGGAGATTTCGAAAACTTTAGAGAGACCCTCAAGATAAGATATACCTTGTCAATGGCTTATCCGCACAGGTTCTGGGGACTCCGACCCCGAAGCCAAAAAATTTCTGGAGATAAGGACTGTTCGTTTGAAGTATATTTCCGATGATATCACTTAGTTTTTCGAAGGTCTCGTCGGAAACTTTCGGAAATACTGTGCTTGCTTTTTGAAAGATATGGTTCACGAGAGTGGTTTCATTGGCCATAAATAGGAAATGTAAGGGCGTCATTCCATCGAATCCGTGAGTGAAAGGGATGTTGAGATCAATGCAAGCCTTGAGTTGAGCGATCGAGGGTCGTTTGAGACACATGATGTGGAACATGTTGTAACCGTGAGGGTAAACGACGATCTGAGCGCACTCCTTCAGCAGCGGGATCTTACGAGAGTCAGAGCGGGCTTCACGGAACTTAGCGAGCTTGACGAAGCTGAAAATAGAAAAGGCGTTTTTGCTTCCAAGTTCTTTGAAAGGAAATCAATAGAGTGCGAGAATAGGCGGTTTTACCAACGACGGAAATCATCTTAGGGTCTCCAAAGCAGAAATGATGTACTTTTATAGAGCAGTCTTCAGACACGGACACGAGCTTGTTCGAGTCCGGCGAGACAGCAAGCGAAGTTATTGCGCCTTATAGTCATAAGAGGGTGAAATGTGAAGTATAGCGTACTATTATGAGCTGAATGAATCCTGTGGATTTTCTCAAGTCTGGAAACATCATAAACCATAATTGCTCTATCAACGGAGGCTGAGATGAGAAACCGGCAATCGTGAGTGAATACGACAGAGGTTACAACGTCTACAATGAGGAAAAATAATTAAGTCTTGAAGGATATAAAGGGACTGTTTACTTTTATGGGCATTTTCGAAGCTATAGATTTTCTCAAGGCGCTCAGTCCCGAATAAAGAAACTGCTTTGTCAGAAGATCCCGATGCGATGTATTTATCATTGGAGGAGATCGCCACAGCGTGGATGTAGTCTAATCGCGATTAATAAATCAATCAGATGGGAAATCATTCTTTCATACGTTCATGAGCGTTATCGAAGGAGTAGATTCTTTTAAAAGTCCCCAATTCGTGGATTCTGATCGATTTGTCCAAAGAACCGGTTATAACCCAGTCTCCTTTATTTGAAACCACCATTGAGGTTATCGGATCTAGAAACTTTGAAGCGTTCATGGTGTTAATCAAGCTTTACCTTCATGCGCATGCTCGAAGCTGAAAACATGCTCTTTGCTCTCAAAATCAAAAACTTCGATAGAGCAATCCCAAGAACTAGACACAATGTACTTGCGATCTGGAGTTATTTTGATGTTCTTAATTGGCCCTAAAGAAAATCGGATGTAGCGCGAGTCTCAGCTGAATTACTCTACCTTCATGTGAATTGTCGATCGTTTCAACAAGCGATGGGTCTTCTCGGTTAAATATCTTGATTTTTCGATCGTTAGAGCAGGAAATAATGTATTTCTCGTCTGGAGAAAACACCACTGAATTAATCGCTCCTGCAACATCGGTATCATCAGAATTTTTTAAGCAGAGCAATCATTACCTTCATGAGCGTCTTTTATCGTACAGATATTCTCGAGCGTCACCAAATTGTACAGCCCAATGCTATTATCGTCGCTACTAGTCGCCATATAGAGTCCCGAGCTGGAGATCTCCACTGAATTTATCGTTTCTATCGAATACTCAATTTATAACAAATGACCAGCTCAAATACTCTGGTGTGCGTTTTTAATATGTTTTAGTACAGGTTTATGTCCCAAACTAAACAATTTAACGCTCTTATCCTGCGACGCCGTTACCAGCATCGTACCATCGCTTGATACAGCCACCTGATTGATGATATCTGAGCAAATCCATTAGAATTCCCTGCTATTGATACACAAATACCAGAATGCACGCTTTCGAAGCCAATAATGAATTGCTTTGAATAAATGTTGAAGATTTTAAGACTGCCATCTTGAGAAACGCTGGTTGCGTACACGCCATTGGATGACAGTGCAAAATGGTTGACAGCGACTAATTATATGTGTTGTTATATCTCACATAACTAGAGAATGTCTCATTACGGTCGTGAGCATTTTCGAATGTATATATCAGCTCCTTCTTTTCAATATCCACCACTTTAATCGACCGATCGTTTGATGCAGTGATTAAATACTTTCCATCGGGAGTACAGTCGATCTTATTGATCACATCTATGAAGAGAAGATAGCCTTACAGAAGACTCAGACAAGGCAGTTACCTTCATGCAGTTCGTAGAAAACGGTCACTATTTTCTTTCGCTCGATATCTGTAATTTTGATTAACATGTCCTCTGAGGTCGAGATAATGAATTTTCCATTAGGAGTAAAACAAACGTCGACGACGCTCTCTGTTTCATGGTTAATTTAAGGCATTTTTTGGCATTTACTTTCATGCAGCTCTTCGAAATGGTGAATCAATTCCTGATTTTCAAGGTCAAATAGCTTGACACTGCAATCCGCTGAGGCCGTCGCGATGATGTCTTCTTGTTTGGACAGCGCGATTGTATTTATGCATCCTTTTTCACACTAAGCGATGCAAAAACACCGGTTTTTTTTACCTTCATGCGCGTGATCGACAGTCGCGAGGTTCGATTTGCTTCGATAATCAAAGACTTTAATTGAACCGTCCTCTGAGCATGAAATTATCCATCTGTCAGCCGCACAGAACTGAATTTGGTTGATAGAAGCTGAAAACATTTTCGGTGAACTGATGCCGGAGGGTTATGTACCTGAGTGCGCGCCTTTTATCGTGTGTAAGACGGTATTATTCAAGAGACTATATATCATAATCGTGCCGTCAGCAGCGCCTGACGCGATGTAGTGAGAGCGCTTCGAAAATGTCACTGTAGTAACCGCGGCTAAAAATTATTTTCGAATTTAAGGCATAAGAATGGAATTTGCTTGCCTTCATGGGTATAAATGACTTCATTTTTGAGTTTGAGGTCTGCTTTGATCAGATCTAAATTGCTCGAGGACTATTATGAAATTTGTTCGCTTTTTTTTAGTGGAGAAGAAATTACGCGAGGTAAACTTTGTGAACGAATCAACATTGCGAAGTTATTGGCTCAGATGACCGGATAGAGTAGGGTATAGTGGCTAGGGTGATTTGTATGTGTATTTGTCCTTAAAATTCAATGTAAAGATTATTAGCAGAGATACTTTGTCGATCTCTATCGGAATGTTTTTTTGATTTGCCGTAATAGCCAGCCTTAAAACTCGCAATAAAATATGTTAAATTGCGTCAAGTTTGAATATCATTATATGAATAGTTATTACGAAATACCATGGAGTGACTCAGACTCTTGACCTTGGTTTATCTGAATCATCATTTTATATTATTGCTAATGTCATACGGACTTTTTTGGGTCAAATTTAGAAAATAGCATGCATGAGACGATCGGAAAATTCATGGAAACATCTTTTTAATTATTCAACCGTTGAGAAGGGGCTCAGAGACGTCATCTCGATGCCTAAACCTTCTTTGTGGAGATTCAAAGGCATACGAGTCTTCAGCCAATGGTCCCCTTAAATTTCGCTGTGGAGCTGTTTCGACTGCTAAAAATTAATTGGGAACTCAAAATTCAAATTTCGAAGCAAAGTAAATTTAACTTCCAACACATCGGAGAAACATAATGATCGATCAGCCAGAACCTTTCAACTATTTAACCTCAGCCAACGGCGCAGCCTTGGTTGCTTGTTCTTCAAATATATCAAGCTGCCCAGGATCCAATGTCCTCAATCCTGACCGCAAACAGATCTGGTTATCAGAAGCCGGTATCCCTCAACAGATCACTTTCGACATTTCTAAGCTTTCGATTCGCCCAAAATTTTTCAAATGCTTTGGATTCGATTGCTGGCATGATTATTCCTCGAACCCTGCGGTTATCGAGCTGCAAGCCTCCACTGACGGTGGAAATTTTGTTAATTGGGCCGTTCTCTACCCGGAACTCCGCCCCGGCCTTCAAATCTTCAATATCGACCCGCTTCCTCGGTCTTATAACTTCCTCAAGCTCATTATTAAAGAGACTCACGGCGCAGTCAAAACTTACCTTAACCAGGTGTTCCTCTTCGAAGAATCACCAATCAAATCAGCGAAACCAGTCTCGTTAAACACTACATTCGAAGAGTCACAAGTGTTAGACACCGCCGGAGGCAATCCTTTAAGAAAAGAGCATCCTACACCTACACCACAAGGGATCCTTAAGAATTCCCGTTATGCAGGAAGCACGAATGTGACCCCAACGCAAGGGACAAAGCTAGCAGCGTCTACAAACCGGTCGACCACCTCTTTCAACATCGCCCAAGAGCAAAAGCAGTCGACTAGACGTCACAAACCCAACAGCCAGAGCATGCCGAAACTAAACGATCTACCTGACTGGGGGCTTGAAGAAAAATCCCCTGAGCAAGAAACGCCAGCGCCGAAGTCAACCGTGAAGAGTCCTCATTTAAAAACCGATTTCTCTGAGAATTTTTTAACTCAGCCGGCTTTCTCGAGCCAAACGAAGCCAAGTCCAGCATCTAACGAGCTTGCTCGGTTGCTCGCACAGCCTTTGAAGCTCCCTGAAAGCAAATCGTTCATCAATGATAATAATAGCAATATCTTTGGAGGCCAGGTGTTCGAAGACACAGGAATGTCCTTTAAATTTAACAACGCCTTGAATGCCCAGCAACCGAACCCTGGAGACACCTTCAGCGGAAACTTAAACCTGAAGAACTTCGGGAACGACCTAGGAAAGCTGCTACCTTCGATCAGCCTCTCGGGGAACAAACCTCCTTCTCAGAAGCAGAATTATTCTGCTGTCATTGAAGAAAGGGAAATCAATCTACCATTGACTCAGACCGAAAAGGAGGTGAAAAAAATCAAACAGGACATGGGTGTATGGATCGATTCGATCGGAGCGATGGATAATAGCATTAAGAAACTTGCGGATAAGCTCGAAGGAATCAGCCAAGCTGTCAATATGTTCCAGGAATATATCCACGAGACGAAAAAGGAGGAGCACTCAGCGTTTAAAGACAAATTCCAAGAAAGTATTAATTATCACAAGCATTCTGACGTAAAGAGCCAAAGCGTTAATTATAACAACGCAGCGAGCATTCAGCACCAAAATTCGCAAGGAGGCAACACTTATTACGCTTCAGAGATGGCGAGGATAGAATGTATGTTCGAGAGCATGAAAGCCGGCTTTGAGGAGCAGCTGGAGACGATCAGGCAGCAGAACCAGGCCACACTCCAAGAGAATAAAGAACTAAAAAAGCTCTTAAAATCGAAGAGGTATGAGCAAGACCTCAACGCTTCTATTGGCGAAGAAAGCTACCACCTCTCAACGAAAGGAAATCTCCCGCAGCAAATGAAAATGCCGAATCGACAACGAAAAGAAGAGGTTGTAGCAACTAATCTCAGTCAGTATGACATAGAGAAGATCTGTGAGCGAGTGTATAAGAAATGGGAGGCGGATATATTGACTCAGATGAGGATCCAGACCCAAATGGCGGAAGACAAACTGAATCAGAATATTTTGAATATAAAGCTTAGTTTTGAAAACGAAGTAGCGATACTGAAGAAATCAACAGAGGAGGAACTCCATTACAATAAAAAACGTATTGAAGAGCTTGAGAAAATCGTAAGGAACCAACAAAGCACAATAGCGTTCCTCCAAAGCCAAGTGGCTAGCGCTCCTCTGATGGAAAAAGTGTTGGTGCAAAATAATAGCGTCTCGAAGCAGAAAGAGCAGGAGTCTGCAAAGCAGACGAAAAAATATGCGGGGTATCGGCCAACGGACAGTTCAAAATATTATAGTGAAGAGAAGGTGGAAACCACGAAGATTTCACCGATTAATGGCAAATATTCGCAGCAAAAGGAAAATTTTGAGCCGAAACAGGGGTTGGATTTTTCGGATAAGCGCGATCCTCAGCAAACTAACAAAATAATGCTGTTGATGGAACGATTGCAGGAGAAAATGGAGCTGAGGGACAAAAAATTGCAAAAACTGAATTGTGATTCCTCGAGAACTGACCAAACGACGGATATGGAGAGTTATATAAGTAAACATAGGCTCGATAACGAAAGTTTTGATAAAAAGAGATCGCATAAAGCTACGAAACCTCGATCGGATTCTTCGAGTAAATTTCATTATTAATAAATAGATATGCTTCTATTGTTCCATCGCTTTCTGTTGTAAATTCCAATAGATTTTTGTTTATTGTTGCTATTTTCCCGCAACACTCATTCGAACTTTTTTGAGGAAAACTAATCAGCTTTTCAATAGATTAGATGCCTTTGATAACTGTATATGATGTATTGTTTGGACAGCTTCGGTTATTATCATAGCCGCAGGCATTTCGTATGTTTTATATGCATGATTTCAGTAAAATCAATTATTATTCACTTTTTGCCAATTAAAGGAGTTTTGGGTCATTACTCCATCGAGATATGTGTATTTCATAAGATTTTAGGTTGTTTTTTTTTTCTATACTCGAAGAGACTCTCGACATAAAACCCATGGCAACTCATTGAGTGGGTTAATTCATCATTTATTTTCTTTTTATTTGAGATCAGAAATTCTTAGAAAATTCTATTCACAAAAGTTAGTTCATTTTGGAAGCTCACTTTAATTCTCCAACTACCCTCGCCTAGGTCTGAAGCGACAAACAAACATGATTCCATCACCCTTCCTGGTCTCTTGCCCGAGCTCTGTGCTTCACACTCCTTCGCATATCATCAGTGGTTCAATTTCGTGAAAATGTGCGCATTTATATCATGTTTCGAATTATGCTCACCGAAAATATTTTCAATAAATAATAATTGCTATGTCTCGTTTATAATCAAACTCTTTCTTCCTTGAAAATTATTTTAACCCCTCATTTTCGTCACTCACACCTTCTATTGTTACGATGGAAAAACTCCAAGCGCGGAGAAACTCCGGCAGCGAAAAAGAGGAAAGCATCCACTTTAAGCAATTATTCTCGCTTTCCCATTGCCAGCGTTTTCTCTCCACAGCCTGCGAAATGCAGCCTTACTTCCTCAACGACTCCATCATCCTCATCTCTCTATACGATAAACATATGAAATACACCATCGCTTTCGTGAATGCCAAAACTCTCAGGTATATCGCCCACATGACGCTCGGCGAAGTCCCAATTTCCGTTTTCCACGTGGAATTCTGCCCTTCTGAGCAATTAGTCATCTCATCGACCATCTATCGCGAGCTCCGTTTATACTCCTTGCGCAAAAGGCAGCTGATCCGCACGATTCGCACATATGAAGACGAGAATATCGACTCTTCGTTCATGTTCGCTTCGGTTGGGAACAACAGCCTCGCCTTGATCGGCGAATTCTGCAAGACCACCGGCGGTTTCGAGACCTTGAACCTAACCACATCGGAGTCAAAGAAAATTTCTGGTGACCCGTCAATTAAATTCTCAAGCATCCAAGGGTATGGGAACCGGTATGTGCTTCTGATGGGAGTTACCGCGACGCAGAAGAACAAGATAATGATATTTGATCTCTTGCAGGAGAGCTGGAGCAGGACGATCGAGGCTCCGAACCAGTCGTCGTTTTATCTCAGCAGAATCGATGAAAGTCGCAAGGCGTTGCTGGCGTCGGCGATAGATAATCTCTTTGGAAGACATGTACAGAGTCTAATGGCGTGGAAAACGGATAATTGCTCAAATTCTGAACTCAGCAGTATATTGGACTTCAAGTTTCAGAATAATGATATCACCGCGGTCTGCAGCATTGCGAAAGACTGGCTGATCGTGTCGATGACGGTGGATAATACGCTGAGGAATATGGTGCTGAATTTGTCGACAAAAAAATGCACGCAGATTAACCTGCCGCCTAATTCGAGTTTGTTTATGTTTCACTCTCGCTATGTGATATCTGTCTCTAGTTCGAAAATTAAAGGCTATCTACTTCCTAATCACTTTGTTTCCTAAAACTAAGTTAAAATAATGCACTTACTTGTTTTATGAACGCTAAAGGTTTATTTTATTTACCATTCATACTCGAAACTCAATTGTTGTAATGTAAAATTCAAATACTCATTCTCAAAAAAGAAATATATCAATGCATGGCTATAACCTGTCTAAATTGTCTTGGTATATTCATTCATCATCAATTTGCAATAGAAAACCACAATATGAAAAGTATCCATTACAATACTTTACCCATTGTGCTTGAATTAGTGTAAAGTTGTCGTCTCACATTTTATAGTATTCCAGCTGTCGGTTCAGCTCCAAGAGATTTTTGGTAACCTTCATCATAAATAACAGCAGCGCGAAAGCGATAGCATCTAAAGAGGTGTGAACGATGATATTCACGATGTAAAGCTGCCAGTTAAATTTCGTGTGTTCACAGCACAGCAGGTTTTCAATTTCGATTTTGCTCGCTGGAGACAGCATATTCAGCACAAGGAACCGCAATGTGATCATCACTCCTGTCCAGGACATTGCGGCTATAAAAAAGGAAACGCGACGTAAGTAAAGACTGGCTAGAATGAGCAGACTTTGAAAAAATTGCATGAGATTTACGCCGATGATGGCGAAAACATGCCATCGGAAGCTGCTGCAATGGTCATCAAGCGAGATCGAATGGAAAAGTATCGAATATGTCACGATTGAGTATATACTGTAGAGAAAGTATCCAATTACAAGGATGATTGGGAATAATCTCGCCTTCCTGAAGTGGTTTTCCTGCCGCCCTATTTTCGTCTTCAGTATTTGCTTTTGTTCAACGAATGGCTGGTCGGAAAGAGTAATGTACATTTTTTATTGCTACAGTAGTATGTTCAAGAGTGATAAATCTGCATTTGATCTAGAAAGTAACAAAGCAATTCTCAAGAATAATATCATTATATCTTTCACTGGGTCTGCATAGTAAGCAACTTTTCAATGGTGAGAGGATGTGCAGAACGTTCTATCGGCATTAATATTAATTTTCTCAGCGATTTAGGACTTCGGCTCAAAAAATTAGATTATATTTTCATATTGTTATATAGCTATATGCACTTTAAATCGCTCAAGGCAATAGATGCTTCGTTTCTCATGCCAAAGGAGACTGAAATTCATAGGATCTTTAAAATAAACATTTTCTATCTGCAATATATTTCTTTCATGAAAAAGTGACAATAATTTGGATTTCAGTACACTACCGACATTTATTATTATATGACGAATTTACGACGAGAATGCTCTAAACCGCATTGTGGACATTCAAAAACATCGTCCTTTAAATACTTAACAAAAAATGGAATCCAGAACAGAGGCCACCATATCAGTAAAAGAATGATAGCTACTAAAAAATTTCCCCATCCAACAGCATAATAACTGCAGGCATCTCCTCGGTACCCACATTTATCACAATCAATGCTTTTTCTGCTTGCTTCGATTGTTATTATCAAATTTTGCTTTGGATCTGTTTCAACTTCCCCGTTCCGATAGATTATTTCAGGGCGCTCAACTTGAATAGGATTGACTATTAATTCTGGCTCATGGTTCCCGTGGTAAGGAGGAGCATATTGAATCCGTTCCTGTTCCTGCTGAGGTTCTAGATTCCGGAGACTCTCATGGTCCAAGTCAGCTTGAGGTCTCTCGATATTTCCATCAATTCCTGGTGTTTCTTGTGCTTCTGCTATTTCTTGAGCATATTGGGAATCGTTTGCTGTACCGTCATAGTATTGCCTGTATTCTTGCCTCTGGTAGAAATCACCTGAAGGAGCTGGATTCTCTCTGGACATGAGGAATTTGATTCTGAGCTGATTTTGTTGCTGAGTGCTTTATTTAACGTTATTTGCCCATTATTATTATTCAAAAGTTTTGAATTTAGTTCCGCTCTCACTAAAACGTGATTTCTTCGTGTTTTCTTTGAATCAGAATGCAACGGTTCTCAGCCAACATTACGTTCTCTTTAATCCATTGAGAATTGTACTTCTATATGATGATGTTCTGATTAAAAATTTGGAACTATTTTTCTGGCCTTTTCGGTGTCACAGTGTTTTCGAAAGGAATCATGTTCCCTTGCGTTTTTAGACTGTGACTGTTTGCCAACGACTCCGGCGTCACATGGATAAATTAAGGCATCAATTTTGCGATTAGGCATTTTATGTCTCAAATCATGCCAATACTGGTTGAAGCTGAGTTCCAAAGTAGCAAAAGATTCCACCAGTAGTCTAGTTCCACCGAAATTGGCACCTTAACTTCATTTATATTGAAAGTTTGTGATCTACATATGAATTATAATCACTTAAGAGTTATATGATATGCGTTTTTATTTGTTTGTTTTTTTTTTGTTTTGGTAAAGTGCAATAATAATTTTCAGATGAGATACGTTCAGAAAATTTTGAATGATTGATTGGTTGCATAAACATGGTTAGAGATTTCTCATTGAATTTCTCAAGAAAAATTCCGATCATAAGCAGCCATCGTGAATTTTGATGGGTTAGAGCAACAGAATTGCTGATTTCAATGGAAAGCTTAGAAATGAAACTTTACACTAGATACGGAGAAAGGCGGTGCTTCCAGGTCGTCACTCCCATAGTGCAACCGTGAAAAAATTCGAAAAGATATAGCCAAAGCCATTGCTTTCGGCGTCGAATAAATTGTGTTAAGATCTACAACAGTAAAGAAAAATCTCCTCTTTCTCTCTCGCGTCAAGAATGAGATGAGAATGCTTTGGAAAGAACTGCATTCGAATTGTTCGTTGGTATCGATTGACTATTCAAACTCAATGTTAGTTTTACTACTTTACAATAAAATATAAGTTAAGTTAAGTATTATTCAACAAGTATACGATTACAAGGAATCATCTAAGCCTTAATAAGGGCAATATGCGTTCGCTGCATTGCAATTGGCCAAACAGTGTTCAATTAGTTATTTTACCCGTTCTTTTTCTGGGCCTCGTCACTTAGCCAAATATGCGATAAATACGATTGTATTATATTGGATAAGAGAAAAAACAAACAGTTAACACGACGGTTCCTTCGTCTAATTTTATCAGTTAATCAATAAAATTGCTTCGACTTCCAAATGTGAAAAAAGACCAATCACTCCTTGAGTCAACCCACTAAATTGGAACATCTGTCGAAGGAACTGATCTCTTGGTGGATTTGAAACTCATTTCGAATCATCGAAAGAGATTTACATTTTGTCCTTTATCACCTTAAAAAAATGAAACAGTTCAGTGTTAAATTGCCTCCTCGAATTATGTTATTGCCTTTAATTAGCAGCTCAAACTATTTTAATTCAGAAACCACTTTTATTCGATTTCTGATGTTATGAATAGTGCAACAGATGTTCGTTTTTTATGTCAAAATAGCACCTGATCCAAAATTCCCGAAGCAGTATCCTGAATTATTTAAAACGGTCATTACATGTCTTTAAATGAAAACAAAATTATCAATACAATTAAAACCTATTTTACTCATTTCTCCTATGGAAGCCAACAGCACCATCCCTACAACTTTCAAGACAAAGCTAATGGACTGGCTTCAGAAGAAACCAGATGCCATTGGCCTAGGAAACGACCCCAAATACACCTACGACATGATCGTCAAACTTCTTCTCGCATATCAGGAAGTAGACTCTAAGCAAGGTCAAATTCCTCAAGGCAAAGAATCGAAAAGAAAGGATTCTCGACCTAAAACCAATACAGCCGAGCCTCAGCTCTCAAACGTCGATTTCACGTTTCTTTTCCACTTTTTGAATCTCACTCTCGGTGAGGTATACAGCGCTTACCAAACCTATTACCGCCAGTTCGATTCCGACGACTCTCTCAAACTCGAAGAGGGAGAGTTCTACCAAATGTTGGAATATTTAGCCAAGCCTGAAAACATGGGTGAAGAGAAAATAAAGAAATCATTTGAAACTACCAGCCCGAAAGATTTTAAAATGTATAATAAGGTTGCAAAGGTCCACCCTTCGTTCAATATTAAGAAAGGAATGTTCACTTTACTCTCTGTCCAAGACTCCAACATCCTCGGAGGAAAGCCCTACGTCCACTGCTTAAAGTTTTTCCCGCTTCTCTTCTCTTATTTCGGCGAACATCTAAAGAGAAGAGTCCATGGACGTTTGAGCACTCTCCAGCAAGCTATTGGATTATCATCGAGCAGGCACCGAATTAAAGGCGACGCGGCCTCATTCGTTGAGAAACTGGACTCGTTAGGTTGCAAGTACGAAAGCGATTCTCACAATCTGCGAGTTTCTTTCTCCACGTTGGAAAAGGCGGTGATTTTGTTTCGAAATAGCTACTCAGACGTCTTTGGAAGAGAGCAACTGGAGCTCGTAATTAAAGAGCTTCAAGTAAAATGCAAGTTAGAAGCGAATTCAGACAAAGAGGAAGACATATACCCTCTCACCTACCGATTAATCAGCTGGATTGTCTATCGGATTTCTTTACATAGTTCGCTCGCTTTGCTCTCGAAAGAAAAAGCTCCAAAAAAGCTGTCAAGGAGTGAGTTATTAGAGGAATATACGTGCTGGGCAGCTGCTTATAACTACGAGAATTTCAATAAGAAATGGATTGATGAAAAATTCAAAAAACAGCTGGTCAAAAAGCTGGAAGGCAAGGCATTAACCAATATTAGAAGTGAAGAGACCAAAGGGATCGTCTTGTCTGCTTTGAAGGGCTTTTGCAGAAAATTGATGCCGCATATGAGCGACCAATGTATTGAAAAAATGTATGAAATTTTGGTTTTGAAGATGGGAAATGTAGCTGTGGATGAGAATTTAATGGAGCGACTTTCCGATTGTGCCTTCGATCTGTTAGTGGATGTAGCTGAAAACAAATTATCTGAATTAATCGACACGGTTTTTAAGTCATTAAACGCTGAGCCCAAAGAAAAAAAGGAGAAAAAAGCTTGGTTCTCATATGGAAAATCTCGGGAATTACAGCAAATAACGACCATGAGCATATCTTGCAAAAAGCCAGACAATACAGAAAAGGAACAAGTCCAAACTCCAGAGTTCTCGAAGAGCGCGTCTAGCTTGGAGCAAGAGAGCTTCTCTATGGCCGAAAGTCGTGTAGAAATGATCCAAAAGGAAACCAAACAACTCGAGGACGAGGACGATAACGATGATTTCGCGGCGCTAAGTATACATTCACTTGATTCAGAATCTCCCGATCCAGTACCAAGCGAAAATGTGATAGAATTTAACCATCAAGCTCCACTGAATCATAACCTATCAAAAAGCAATCCCGTCACCTCAACTAAACTCGATGATACGCCAGCCAGGAACCGAAACAGGCCATTTTTGAAACTCGAGCCTGTAAGGCTCTCATTAGAAAGTAGAAAATTACATAATCACACCGCGAAAAGCAAGCCTCATTCAAGCACATCGTCGATTTCTAATGACTCAGATAGTAGGACAAGTAAGTCTATGCTTCGAAGTGACTCAGGACTATTCAACGAGCATACTCAAAGGAAAGTTGATGTTGTAAAAAGCGTTCTCATTGCTCAGACTTTCTTAAAAAACTATGCCGAGAACAGCGCCTCAGGAAAATATGAGAAAAGAAGAACGTTGGCCCTTGAAATGTTATCAAAATCTGAAAAGTTACCATTGAGGAATTCGGATGCTTCGTTTCATATGGATAAATCAATGAATGCTTCATATCGTAAGGTGAAGTCAAATAATACTTCTTTTCGTATGGATAAAACCAAAGAACGCAGGAAATCGATCAATAAACCCCAAATAGAGACTCAATTGACTCAGGGTACTCAAGCAACCTGTTCCCGTACCCGACTTGATACTCAAGCACAAACTGTTGATACTGAAACTTATCTCGCTTCTACCACTCACAAAAAGACGAATTCTTCGAAGTTCTATGTGAATCCACTCGATAAACAAATTTCACCAGATCAGCTTCGAGCAGGGATAAGTAAGATAAAGAAAGAGAGCAAAGAGGGGTGCAACGAGACTCTGAACCGCTCTAATGGAAGTTTAGGAGTCGCAAAAGAGGATCCATTTGAAGAGCTTCTAAAAGATTATCAGATCAAAGAAAGCGAGCAGATGAAATTTAGGAAGAGAGAGGAGCTAAATAAAAGGGAAGGGTATTTATGTTGCGGTAGTAAGCAAAGTTGTACTATATTTTAGCTATATCAATGTATATAGAGGACACTATATTTTATCAGTTTTTCATAAATCAATTGCCTTAGATTGGAAAGTTTTTATTAAATAAACATTGAACTACTTTTTCTTCTTAAGAGAAAAAGAAAACCTGCAAAATATTCACTTTTTGCTTCCAAAAAGGTTCCATTGATAGCCATGGCCATAAATTAGTCATTACTATATAATTGTCTCATAGAATCGAACTTTTTAGAAATTAAAGATAGATTATCCTCAAAAAGATAAAAGGACTATTGCAATCAATCGCGCTCTAATCAAGGAGATCATTTTGAGTCTGAATTGTGCGCTTTGGTTGTGAACATTCATTATAACAGGCATATTCCTGCTGAGAAATTCTCTTTAGATTTCAATAATTTTTTTTAATTTTGCCTCGAGAGCGATACTCACTTTAATTGAGAAATAAAGTCTTATAAAAACATCAAAAAAGGAAAAACAGGTGAGTATTTCAGATTCCTCTGAGAATTATCCAATAAATTTCGAGATGAGATCCAATGTCCAATGAACAACTAATGTAAAGCTTAAAGATCCAAATCCTGAACATTTTCCAAGATTTCATTCGAGCATTAGACTTGGCTTAGAATCGCGACTAGATAACGCCAACTTTTAATTAAGTAAATTTCAATTATTTCGTACGCATGAATCAATCAATTTTCTAAATAACCTTTTATTAGTGCAGAGTACCATAGTTTCTATAACTAGCAATTAAATTTGTTAAACATGAATGATACACCTCATACTCCACCTATTTCTCCTCTGGACAGGCGTCCTCTCCCAAACCTATCCAATCCCTCGATATTTATTGTCTCTCCTTGGGGTTTCTTTGACATTTGCAATGCGTCTGACCCATATAATACATCCCAGATGTCAGGCATCGAGTTCAATGTCGTCAGAGACGCTTTCAAAATCGCTGGATACGAAGAAGGCGTAGATTTCATCTTTGAATGCCTACCATGGCCGGACTGCACTGATGCTGTGTATAATGCAAAAGTCGAAGACCATGTTCTCGGCGTAATCGAAGCGCTGCTCATCAACGCAGGAGATTTAGCCGATGGGTTTTACTATTCTCAAGGGACGCTGCAGGTTGGCTTCGGCATTGGGTATTTCTAGAATACTTCGGACACTCATGGAGTTTCGAACTGGTTTTTTGTTCAACCCTTCACTACCACTCTCTACTTGGTTATGCTCGTTATGCAAGTGGCTGGGGCTGGTCTCCTTTGATATTTCGAAGAAATAAAACATGTCGTTTCTTAACTATCTCTTCCATTTGGTCATTTATTACTTCAAACTGGATTTCCTCAAGAAACTAAATGCAGAATCCCGTTTCGTTGAGCTGTTTTTCATATTTTACTCTACGATAGTGATAGCCACGTATACTTCGCATATGGTCGATCTCATATTGCGGCTTTTAAATCCCATGGAGGCATACATAGTACCAGCGACCTTAGAGGACTCAGAACAGCAACAGATCCCACATACCCTGGCTACGTGACTGCTGTTAATGGCAGACCAGTAATCCTTACCACTGAAGGGGATCCGGTAACAGTTGAGGAATTCGTGTACCAAGTCCAATATCAAGAAGTGCCTTATTTCCTATATGAAAACACTATTGTTGAGGATCTTGGTGAGGCTGATTGTCGATTTGCTGTCGTCTTGACGAACGTTCTTCAGATAAACTATGGTATTTTATGGAGTAAATTCGCAACGCAAGAAATGAAAGAAAAAATGGACCTCGCTATTATCGAAGCCTTTGATAATAAAAGTCAAGACGTCAGGATTGCTGAAGGGGTGGCCAACGCGAGTGCACAAGCTCAAAAGTGTATGGCGACGAGAACGGCAGGCAATCAGCAAATACAAATTGCTGATTTGTATGGCCTTTGGATCAAATCGTGTCTCTGTCTCGGGCTAGCAATAATTGTCAAGTTGGTAAGTCTCGTTAAATGTCCCAACGGAAAGAGGCTTGTAGATATATACAACCTTGCAATGAGACGCCCTCGAGAACAACTCCTGATCGGCGCGATGAACGCCCAAACGACTTGCATTGCAATGGTTTCAAAAGAGATGATTCGAAGGATCCGTTTACAAGGAGTTGCTACCTATAACGAGTGCTTTAATCTGCTCGGTGTTCCATTGAGACAGAGAAAGGCACTGCTGTTTATGATAGAAAACGACCCAGAATTTAAGCAGTTCATGAACCCCATCATCGAGCATACCAAGGAGCCTCCGAAGCCCATTTTTGATGCAGTTTTGGAAAGATTTTTCCATTTAAAAATCTTCGGTTTCAAGAGGCAATCAGCAGGTAATGGTTCGATCACTAATTTAGACAACAAGCCTGGAAGCAGAAAGGGGTCTAGGACTTCCTCACCGTCAGATCGAAATAAACGTCCCAGAACAACTCCACACAGAGGCTCCCCTAAACCCGTTAGCGTTAACTAAGGATGAGTACTCACTTGCAAGGATAATGCCGAAGATACGGCGCAAACAGAAAGTGAACACGAAATTATTAGTTTCAAATCTCAGAGACAAATTGTTCAATTATAACGCAAGAACTCCAAAAGGATCAGTTCATTATGAGCTCGATGGTCAATAGGCGAAGGAAATAGCTGACTATTATAATCAGAAATCCGAGATGATCGATCAAGAATTAAGGAAACTTCACGAGGAAAGTAACCAATTCGCTGCCATAGCTAATACGACGAAAAATACTACGAGAGCTGGGAGTAGAAATTCGGTTGTGTGATTCACTCAAGCGGTTAACCGGTTGAACGGGAAAGTTAGATTTGGAAGTGGTGAAAGTGAGTGGGAATTCATCAAAAGCCCCCTGGATTCTCCAAAAAGAGACTTAAAAGGGCCAGAAAAGCGCCCAACTCTTCCACCTTGTATCCGTGAGAGTAAGCGAGAGCAGCAGCCTTCAGATGATGAAGGAAAGAAGAGGTTGGCTGTGAAAATTTTACACACAGCCTCAGAGGTTAAACCTCGATCAAGCAAACTACCAACAAGAAATCACAGAAGACACTTGTCACAAAGCATTTACAAACCAAACGACTTAACACAATTAGGCAAGAAAACAATAGAGCTTCATCCAGAAAGCACTGTCGAAAACTAAACCTAGTTGAATATCGTTTGATTGTCATCCTATCTTTATTTTTTTTTCCCTTAGAAAGTTCATCATGGCATATCATTATATATAACAAATTAAGTCTTTTATTTGAGCTTCTATCTCAGTACGAATCATGTCGCAATTAGACACTTGTTACGTGAAATTGCAAGACTTTTTCTCAATCCTATGAATTGAAAAAACTCTTTTAAAGGACCTAAAGTACATTGAATTTGCAATGAAGTACAATAGAAAGCAATGAAATAGTGAGTGTTGCTTAGATTTTTCGAGGAAATGGCATTACCACATATCATCAAACAAAGCAATTGGCTTTGTCAAAGAGTATTTGCAATTTATTTGGGATCGTATCATTCAACACGATGTAAGCCTGCAACACCTCTAACACTCCGTCTCTGCGCGTGATAAATGTCACGAGAGTCAGTTTCTTTTTGATCTGTGGCAGCTTGGATTGCTCTGATCATACCGAGGGCTCGATGGAAAGAGTTTATAATGGCTTCATTTGTTGAATTGAAATTGTTGAAGGTTTGCGGAGGTACCATAACACCATTTGCAAAAATGTGTAGAATTTTGATTGTTTTCTTCCCAAGGAATCGAAGAGTAGGATGAATGCTTTGCATAGCTTGTGTGAATTCCACTTGCCACCTGTTCAATTTGTCTCCTTTTCGGAGTGTCAGATCGTGTTTTGAATAGAATGTGCCTTTATTCATTTCATAACTCAAGTTAATATTTTGAAAGAGACTGGTGTGATGCATTTGATTCGAGTAGAGCTCTTTAGCTGGAAGAGTAATGTTTTTTGTGATTGTTTGGCCTCGGAACACTACAAATTGAGGAAGGGTCTCAAACTTTTCAATGAAATTGATGGTATTGCCAATGAAATCGTTTGAGAAAAACATGGCAGTTTGGCATTTTATCGATTTGAAAGTATCTATTAAGATCTTGGAAGATGGGAGCTTTGCTGCTTTTTGAGTTTTAAGGTGGGATATAATTTTCTTCAAATCATCGGACGAAATGAAGTGGTATTCTCCAAAACCAGAGTTTTTTGACGTTCTCTTTAGTGTTTCCAATTCTTTCTCTGCCATCCCTTCGATGTTTAGAATATAAAGATATTGGGAGTTAGCCAAGCAGTCCAAAATAGCTTGAAGTTTTTTTACTTTCTTCTCGATTTTCTTTGTGTGAGGATTGCCATTCACTGCTCCACGCTTCTTCGCATTGAGAATGCCAAGATAAATATTCCAAAGGGAGTCGCAAATATAATCAAGAGTATCAATGGGGCCTTCCAATTCAGGAATTCTCATTAAAATAGCACTTATTTTTTATTTAATTAGCTCATCCTTGTTATTTAAGGCTTGTGATGGGGACTCATTGAATTTCTTTTGTGAATTGCTAGAGGTAAACAGCTCCTCCAACAGCTTTTTGAAGTATTTGATATAGTTTGAAGAGAATTGCTTTCCTTTCTCTTCGAAATCGATCTGATTGCTTCCGATTGGCAAAAACATCACTGCTGTGTAGGCCTTCTTCATAACTCAGGGTTAGTTTATACTTATCTGAAACTTCATTTGGTTTGGATTCAAGATGATTGATGCTTTTTGGAGCACGCTTTAAGGATTGACCTTCATTGGAATCAAAGAAGTGGAGGAGCATTGATGGTTGTTCATCTTCAGAGAGAGGTGGAATGCCACTGCCATAACATCGATATCTTTTTGGAGGAATAAGTGTCATTTTTTCTAGTATGTAAATAAGGGAAATAATTTAACACAGGATAAACTTGCAAAGGACTCTGAATCATTTAAAAAGTAAAGCTCATCAATCTGAATTTGATGGATGCAACTCACTCGTAATTTTAAATTTTTAAGAAAATCAACAAGAAAGCTTGCTGGCTATAGGCGATCAGTAGGAGACCCCAAGAACACATGAAATGAAACTCAAAAGTGTTATCATAGCGCCAATTCAACCAAAAATAAAAAAATACTTGAACCAATTCTAACGGAATCGAAAATAAACCGGGATACTGAGGGTCGATACTCCCGCACATTCGCATATGCTCTTAATTCTTCCTTTAAACCTCAACAATCCACATATATATTCATTGAGAGAAAGGCCTTTTACCTCTGTTAAAATAGAAACCTTAGTCAGAGTCCAAATTTCCTCAGATTCTTTAAACTCTAGTATGAACCAAGGCAACATTTGTTTTCCTCTTCAGAGTTAACCCATGATGCAAACTCCTCAAAGTTAACATTAAAAGAGAATAGTAGCAAAAGCAAAGTTTGCAGCTAGGTGGACAATAGAGCTTTTGCAAGACTAATTTCTTCTCAGAATGGCTGCACTGAACCCTATTCTCATGCACAACTGGTCAGGGCTGCCAAGGTGTTTTAAATTTTATCATCAAAAAAAAAAACGGCCAAAGGTAAAATCGATCGATTAAAGATTTACTTTAGGGTTATTCGGGATCCTAACTCAATAATCACTACCAACAAAAGATCCTTCTACAAAAATAGACATATACTTTGGAAGTGGTATCTCCCCTCTCCTTAACGAAAAGAAGCCGCCAAATTAACTCTGTCTGCGTGATTCTAAACCGAATCAAGGACACAACAAAAGTTGATGCTGGAGGTTCGATGACAAGAACGCGCTCCCATTCTCTATCGAGATAATTAATTCCGACGTTCGTCGTTCTATTCTCTTAAAACGCTTGATTCACTATTGGAACGAAATAAAAATTTTAAAGTAAGCTTGCACCCATATTTCTGTGGAAGAGCCAGTAACTGACCATCATGAAAAGGCTCTTGGATGGCTGAGAAGAAAATGAATTACAAACAAATCAACGCTTTCAGACTTGAGAATGAGGTTCTACTTCACATGTTCAATCACAATAGCTATTGAACATAAGAAGCAAGTCCTAAAACAAGAAAATTTAAGATACCGCAACACATTTGCAAAAACAGTTATCTCAATGGTTTTGTCCCATCTTTCTTGATTGAATTGTGCATTGAATGGGCAATTTGAATTAAGCTCGGACATAATTAAATATCGCGAAAAATGTGAGCAAGAATTCGAAAAATTCGTGTTGCAATAGAAGATAAGGCTAGATGAGAAGAAAGACTCACGATTGGTAGTATATATACATTCTTGGATTAATTAGTCCCGGTTCGGAATGTATATTGCTAATATAGAATTTATCCAAACAAACTATGAATAATGCAGGATAAACCTAATTTGCAGTAAGTAGTACATTTTTATATGGAAAATACCTTTAATTAAAAATTTTATCAGTATTTATCCAGTTTTAAATGTCAACAAAAGTCCTTCCCGGCATCTTTCTGTTTTGCATTGGAGTTCTCTCCTATGCCAGTTCCATTCCTCGCTTCATTGTCTCGCCTTATGCCTTTTTCGACAGATGCGATGTCGATGACCCTTACAACTCCTCTGCCATGTCCGGAATCGAATTTAACGCAGTCAGAGATGCATTTAAGATTGCTGGCTACATCGAAGGGCAAGATTTTATCTTTGAATGTCTTCCATGGCCTGAATCAACCGACGCCGTGTACCAAGAACAGCCTGGAGATAATGTTCTTGGGGTAATCATAGGATTGCCTATCATCGCTGAAGACATGAGGAATGGTTTCAAATATTCTCAAGGGACTTTCCAAATCGGATTTGGTATTGGATATTTCCAGAATATCACATCTACATATGGGGTTGGATCCTGGTTCTTCGTCAAACCATTCACAATCTCCCTTTATCTGGTGATGATGGCCATGCCTGTCGTTTTTGCGCTTATCCTCTGGTTTTATGAAGGGAGAAATATGTCGTTTCTAAATTATCTTTTTCATCTCACAATTTATTACTTCAAATTGGACTTCCTAAAGAAATTGAATGCAGAATCTCGAATAGTAGAATTCATCTTCCAAGTGTACTGTATGGTCGTAATCCTCACCTATACCTCACAGATGGTTGACATTATCTCAAATCTAAAATCTAATGGAGGAGTCCGGACTTTCAGTGATTTGAGAGGAATGAGAATAACAACAGATCCGACCTACCTAGACTATGTTACTGCTGTGTA
>ENA-UOTX01000744-UOTX01000744.1-compost-metagenome-genome-assembly--contig:-NODE-744-length-31372-cov-17.957118_pt1 | contig 31372 bp, 25 predicted proteins | sample MGYA00238143_ERZ746982 | MGnify/ENA primary metagenome ERZ746982 (study PRJEB28758, sample SAMN06268862) | compost metagenome | isolation source: single cell | place: USA: California, Emeryville, Joint... | reverse complement strand
TTTTGTTTTTCTATTCACAGAGGAGAGACTGGTTTATTTTCTTAATACTCAGGCTATTAAGTAACAGCGTGCTTTGAATATCTCAATTGATAAATTCAGAGAGAAATAAAATAAGATGTCTCAAAAACTATTCAATGCATTCGTAGACCTCAGCGAAAGCTATCACAAAGAGAGCTCGAAGAGAAGTGCTTCAGAAGACAAGAGCAAGAAAGTCCCCGGCATCCAGAAAAAGAAAGCTTTTCAGAAGAAAGCAAAAATGGAGTATAATAAGAATATGCTGACGAAAAATCTGAAGAGCATGCTGAACAACGTGAAGAAGTATACAGATAAAAACAAACTGAAAGCTCAAAACATCAAGTATTTGAAACTCATGAATGAAAGAAGCAAGGTTACCGACAAGATAAAGCAAATCATACTCAACAAGAAAGAAGATGAATGATCGATCTCTTTTTCGTAGTTTAGCTGCATTATCTTTTTTAGTTAATATTTTGTTTCATGGCTGAGTTTTATTAATCCTTTGTAAATTCGTATTCAAAGTCAGTCTCCACCGCGATTTCTATTAACCAGCACATATGTCTCGCTGAAAGTTCAGAAAATTGGTCTCACACGCATTTTCTATTGAGAAAAGGAAATAGTTTTGGGTTATAATGGCATATAACAAAATAACCTACTAGATAAGTCATATCCTATCGGGTATTATGCGTTATCAAAATTAATTCGGGAAATGCAGGTAAAAGTTAAATAAAACAATAGAGAAGCGATTGAGGGCCAGAAAGGCGTCGGGCTTTGGGGGGTTTGGTGTGAGTTATTGGCTTTCATTTTCACAGGTAGGATTTTTCTGATTCAACTCGACGCTTGAAGAAAATTTAATTTTTGAATTTTTTATCAAATACTTGCCATCGGCTCCTTCCGAAACATGATGGAATTTTCTCAGTTCAAGTCTAATCTCTCGACGTATGAGACGCCGAACCCATTGTCAACAAACATTCGATTTGTGTTGGCTAAAAAGAGAATAGACGTAATATAATTCGTTGATAAATGACGAGCAAAAGGTTTTTAGGACTTATTTATGAAATGGATATCGCTCCCAACCACTCAAGATCTCATCAAAAAGCTGATGAATGATACCAAAATGGGCCCTCAGATCTTACTCAACCAGTCTATGACCCCTTTCGTGACTTCTCCCAAGCTCGTACTTCAAAATTCAGCTTTGTTGAACTCAACAATGAAATCAAACCCTCACACTCCACCGAGATCTCCTTGTAAGCACTAATATTTTCCCTCGTATATAAACTTGCGACAACTATATCAGGCAAAAAAGGCAAAGGCGAACTGAATGATACCTTGGAGAGCTCTCCTGGACATTCTCCAAGAAATTTGGAGTCATCGATGCTGGGAAGTACTTGATTATAATTGATTACATCATGAGACGAACTAATTATCTAAGAAACGCTATCAAAATCAATGGTCGCAAGAAAAAGCAGAGATAAACCTTCTGACACGACACATGCAATCCCGCAGTTCTTTTTCCCGAATGGAAACCAAGCAGATCAGATTATTAACGAAGAGATGATGGTATTCCTTAACTTCTTTAGCTCAAGGTCCCTAATTTGCTTCGCAGAGTGAAATAAATGAAATTTTTATGAAAGGAATCAAAGATGAGCTAAATGTAAATAGGCTTTATGTCGCGACGTTTAGATCTAATACTGCTTGCTAATTTAGATCGACGCTTTCCAAGAAGTGACCACCAGAATCATGGGGATTCCCAAATTTTTGAATCGGATCCTGTTTGCGAGGTGCGATAAAGATAAGAAAGGAAAAGTTTCAAAAAATGAGTTTTTGAAGTAATCCGCTGGATCAATAGCTTTGCAGTAACAGCCAATAAATCATAGAGTTTTCAAAGCAGAATACTCGACGAAAGAGCCTTGGTTGAGATGCTTCTACATGCTCAAGAAGCCTCAAAATGACTATATTGATGCCAGTGATCTGAGGCCAATGATGAACAGTAAATCTTAATTTCCCAAGAGGCCGATTTAACACCTTTCAAGTCCTCTTAGAAGTTCACCCTGGACTTGAATTTCTGAAGAACACGCCAGAATTTCAAGATAGATATGGTAACTGATCACTTCAATCGAGCGGATTTATTAACGATTGATTCAGCTGACACTGTGGTTCAGCGGATTCTGTATACTGTTGACAGCAACGACGATGGGAAGATTTCTCAGAGAGAATTCAAAAAAAGCGACTTTTTTTCCGCGCTTGAGCAAGTCGATCTTGAGGAGGACATCAATAAAGTACTCATATTGGCTCTCCCTTCTTCTCTAATCGCATTCGCTCTATCTAATTTAGGTCAGAAGATACTTCTCCTATGAGCATTTCTACGTGCTGTACTGCAAATTCTGGGAGTTGGACAGCGATCATGACTTCTTCATTAACAAAGAAGACTTCAGCCGGTAATCTTATTGCCCTCTTCTCGCCCAGTTCGTAATCGAAATTCAACTAGTTATTCTGGACATGCGCTCTCAAAGAAAGTTATCGACAGAATATTCGCTGAGGTTCCCAGAAAATTTAAGAGCAAAGTACCTGGCAAAATGAGCTACGATGATTTTATTTGTAAATATTGACGAAACGCTCCAGGCATATAAAATCAATTGTATGTAGGGTTCATGCTCTCTGAAGAAGACAAGTCTACGGATAGAAGTATTGAATACTGGTTCAGAGTGTGCGACACAGATCAGAACGACATCATAACGTAAGAGATCGAGAAGGTCGAAAGGTTTAAAAATATTTAATTTGATTAGAGGCTATGAGATGGAATATTTCTTTGAAGAACAGAAGCAAAGACTTGAGTATCTCAATAATGAGCCTGTCCACTATGAAGATGTGCTGTGCCAGATGTAAGAGAATGCATTTTGAGGCAGGAGGAATAATAGATAACTTAGGGTGGATATGTTTAAGCCGGAGAAAGACATCTTATTCAGAAGAGAAAATTTCAAGGCGAACCGCAGTGTCGCTGGAGTCTTCTTCAACGCCTTGACTAACCTGAACAAATTCGTGGCTTATGAGCAGCGAGATCCATTCGTTATCAAAAATGAACGGCAGGAATACCCTGACTACTCTGAATGGGATCGATTTGCACAGAATGAATACATTCGTCTGGCTCTCGAGGAAGAAAACGGTGAAAATGTATAAATAGCCGTGAATTTCTTTTGGTTCTAATTTTTTTTTTCTCGTGATTTTAGAATAACGGATTTGATGGTGCGGATATTTGGGACGGTGATGATGATGGACCAAAGGATGGTAACTCTAATTGATAAGGAGGAATATTAAGTAGAGTGTATACTATATCCATCTTTGTGAATATATTTATTGGTTGTGGTTTCTTAAAGGGATAAATAATGTGCGAGATGGTTATGTTTTTCATTCTAATGAATTGAAAAGTATTAAAATTCATATTTTCGAGGCTCAGGGTATGAGCCTGTAGATAAGCCTGTAATTTGTTCTACTCGTTGTGTCAGGTTTGCTATCTGTCAACGAATGAATCTGATGAATTCTGTGAACTTCCTTAGCCTCAGTGAGGAGTGATTCGACTCTATTGTCTTATAATAATGATTGATCCAAGGCTTCATTGATTTAAAATATTTATATTTTACAGAAAGGATCAATTCGCGAAAGAAAAAATGGAAACTAAAACCGTAAAGATCGCTTGCTGCCAGGTCAATCAGCATTCTTTTCATACCTAACTAAGCCATTTAGACCAAGCAAACTTTCATTAAAGAAGAGAATCTTCAACACGCAAAGGACAGCATCAAGGTACAGCTTTGGAATTAATTGTCACTGACTGTTGGGGTAGGAAGCCGCAAGTAACGGAGCTAAAGTTGTGGTTCTTGGAGAGATTTTTACTATTCCTTACAACAAGGAATATATCCTCAAGTAAATTGGATTCAATCGCATTTACATCATCAAATAATGCATCTTAGGTATGCAGAAAGCCTCGAAGACCCAGCGCAATCAATAACTTTCACAACGTTGCAAAATGCAGCAAAGGAGAACAACGTTTCGCTCATCGGAGGAACTTTCCCTGAAAAAGAAGGCGAGAAAGTCTACAATACATGCCTGGTTTTCAATAACGAAGGCAAATTGCTTGGAAAATACAGAAAAATGCATCTCTTCGATGTTGATATTCCAGGGAAAATTACCTACAAAGAGTCGGAAATCTTCACTCCTGGAGATAAACTCGGCCTTTTCGAACTTGAGGGATTAGTTTTCGGGTTGGGAATCTGCTATGATCTTAGATTCCCTGAGCTTGCACTCGTGATGAGACAAAACGGTGCTGATGTCCTCGTCTATCCAAGTCAGTTCTCTAAAGTTACCGGCGAAATGCACTGGGAGCTTCTTCTCAGAGGCCGAGCTATTGACACCCAAGTAAAAATAAAATCTCTTATTGTAGTTTCTATAACCAGTGATTTACAGACATTTGTTGTCGGATGCAGTCCCGCAAGGCTTCCAGAAGACGGCGCTCCCTTCCTTTGTTGGTCTCACTCAACAATCGTGAATCCAATGGGCAAAGTTATCGCCACAGCTGACCATTTGCCAACCATTGTCTATGGTGAAATCGACCCCGAGCAGATCAAAGCCGCTCGCACTGCTATCCCTACTTCATTCCAAAAGAGAAAAGACATTTACGAGGTAAAAAATAATTCGGCTACTGAGGTCCAAAAAAGAGCAGACTAGAAACATTTGTTAGTTTGAGCTTTGAAAAGTGAATGAAATCAATTTATAAAACCTCTCTATCATACAAACCATGAAAATTAAAGCTGACTTATTGTAAAAGGCGTTATAAAGGATTTTATTTGTTCTAGTAAAACTCTGATGAAAAAGCTATCGCAATGAAAGAAACTTCAGAGTCTAGCCCATTTCATGCCCTTCAGTGGTGGTTATCTAATAATATTTTCATCTAAGAGGTTAGTTTAGTGAGTTGTAGTCAGTATGTGATAAGCAAATTTGGTTTAAATTTAACAACACAAACCAAATGTTTTATATGACTAATACCGTTCGGCAAATTAGTTCAAATAATTACCATTTATTTAATCGTCTGCTCCCAAACTGGATAGAATGCAAAACAGATCGTTTACTACTCAAGACTCTCAGATATACTCCAGTATTACGACGCTGAAATATAAACTCGTGTTTTTGGGAGACCAGTCTGTGGGAAAGACCTCCATTCTAAATCGCTTCATATTCGATACTTTTGATGGCAAAGATAATGTAATTCTCCGTTCATTATTGAGAGTGCTATGCTGCGGTTTTTCTATTCATTGTGAATTTCCTCTATGAAGCTCATATTTCTTCTCTCAGCCAACAGTGGGTATTGATTTCATATCGAAGACGCTATATTATGACGACAGGGCGGTCAAGTTACAACTATGGGATACTGCTGGTCAAGAACGGTTTAGAAGTCTGATTCCAAGCTACATTAGAGATTGCTCAGCCGCGATTATAATATACGACGTATCAAGTATGCCAACCATCATTTTAAGGTTTAATTATGGAGCAATATCCACTTTTCAGATGAAGCATCTTTTAAAAGTGTTACGAAATGGATAGAAGATGTACGCTCAGAAAGAGGAACTGATGTTGTTCTCATTCTAGTTGGAAATAAAGTTGACCTTGAGCAGTCCAGGTAGAATATCTATTGTGATCAGACTAAAGTGGAACTCATGCAATTTTTTAAAAAAATACAGAAAAGTCAGTAAAGAAGATGGAGAAGCGAGGGCGAGAGATTTAGATATACCTTACATGGAAGTATCAGCGAAAACAGGATATAACATTCAACCATTGTTTCAGCTCATAGCTAATAGCTTACCAGGAAATGAGAGCAACAAAATCTTCAGCTCTGATGCCCGTAAGACTCTTAGCCTCATACTTTCTCAACTTTTTATTAGAAAATTTATCCAATGCGAATATTAGACTCGACAAACCTCAAGAACAACCAGATGAATTGGAGACCTACACGGAGAAAAAATGCAGCTGCTAAGCTCAGACTAACAAATTCAGATCTCGAACTCACGAGTCCACTACAGTTTCTTGAGATAATCCCCCTGTTATAATCTATTCAAAAAAATAATGTTCCCTTCTCTCAATACAACACTGAACTATGAGGAGTAAAGGCTATTTTTTATCTCTATGTCATATTTATTTTTTTTATTTGTTGTGTTATCCAGAAAAAGGATGATTTCTTCAATTCCTATTAGAGAGCATATTAAATCGAGACACATTAATGTCTTGAATGTCTTAGAAAAACACTGCATTTCGTTTTCGCGATTCATTGGTTGCTTTTGCTACATGACATAAGCTCTGATTAATTATTGATTGACTTTGATTTACTCCTAACTTTTTGGTACCAAGCGCACACAATATGATAAAGCAAGCTCAATCTCTCAGTTTAATTTTATTTTTTGCAGCACTTATACTCATAACCTGCAGGCATACGAACAAATGTAAAAAAATACCTGCTCAAATATAAAGTTCGGATTTTCTTCGCTCTAAGCTCACTTTTGCTAAATCGAGAAAAAGTTATGCACCAAAATCCTTCAAATAACTATTTTAATTCTGTGATGGGCCTTGATTTTGTTTGCCACCGCCCAGGAGGTCATATCCGCCCATACCACCCATTTTACCTGGCTGATATCCTCCTAAAGTGTTGTCCATTCCTTGAGGTCTCATTCCTCCCATATTCTGCTGTCCCATTGCGCCGCCTGGATTACCTCCTCCTTGGCTGTTCATCATGAATCCTTGGAACATCTGGCTGTTAGGTCCTCCAATATCTAAAATCATCAGGCTCTTATTCAGTATTACATCCCTTTAGAATAGATTTACCTTTCAAAGCGTTCATAATAGCTGGATTTCCTCCTGGTTGTCCACTCATTCCCATTCCCATGCTCTGAGGCATGTTGTAGTTCATGCTATTAGAAACAGGTAGATTTCCCATCATCGATGTCTTTATTGAATGGAAATTTGTCAAATAAAAAGGCAGATTTATCGATTTACCGAGTTTGGGTAGTTCTGGAAAGGTAAAAACGTGTCAGTGCTTGGCTAATTGATTTTTGCGTGAGTCTATTAATCGTCTCGTAATAATGTTATTTACCTTCTTTAATGTCATATTCTTATTGTACACCTCTCGTGGAATGATGTCGACGAGAAAATCGAAAATATCAGTATTAGCAATACAGGTCGCAATGTCGTTTTTCTATTAGTAATTAGAGAGATTCCCTTTGAGATTAGAGCTACTTGCAAGGTTCTTCTTTTTCCCTCTTCCGTATGGAGCCAGGCTCTGTGGGTTAGCTCTATAATGAACATTTCGCACGCTTTCGCAAATAGCACTGGGGCCTCAGCACTAATCATCTTTTGCGAGAGTAAATATCTGGAAATAGATTCAACAAAATAGATACCCTAACATCTTCGTCCGATTTCATGATTTTCTTTATTCTTGCCAATGGCAGCTGCTGTACTTTGAAAGCATCGGCGTCTACATTCGAGAAAAGGTAAGCAATCCAAAAGAGATGAGGATTGGTCACTTTTATCTAATTTTTCTATCTCGTCTCTCATGACAGCGTACTTTTGCTTCAATTTTTTCACATACTCTTGCTGGCTTGGGTCCTGCGTCATTTGGGTAAGTTAAGAGGATTTTTGAAATGCGAATGGGTGTCTCACTTGATAATAAGAGTAGTTGAAGGCATCGGCTTCCATTCCGGTGGGCATGAAGGAAGACATCATTCCAGGATTCATTCCTGAAATGTTTGGAAGAATGGGTTGGCTTCCCAGAGAGCCCATGTTCGTCCCTGGAAAAACTGATTTCATGTCTGGATTTGGATTATTTGTCATGCTTCCTTTCTATTAAATTATTTCTAATTATTTAGAATAATAGTCTTATTTCGCACCTTTAAATGTGCCATATTCATGCGAAATAGTATTTTGAAGATAGGAAATTCAAGGGAGGTTTCTATAGACTATGCTGGGAATCTCGTAACACATCCATCTAGGTCAATGCTAACAAAATGAATGGGGATATGATCAAAAAAATAGAGAGAATGTGAGCCAGAGTTAAATGACAATTAATTTTGATTCGAGAGGATTTCAATTTCCCGCCTGAAGAAAAATCTGATGACTTGTTAGAAATGACGTGGAATCATAGGATTATCGACTCTCTCTCTCAACATGCTCCAAGAGCTCTCAAAGCCGGTTGGAATTCTGAAAAATTGTCCTTGCATTTCAACAAAAAATGAACGAATTAATTCCGCAATTCTTCTTAGGCATTCCAACGGCATTAGTTTTCAACTAATTCGTTAGTGTACTAGGACATGATAAATGAAATATATTAAGCCATGCAGGTAAGTGATCTCCGATGAACGCGAATGCGCTGCCTATTCAAACAGAGATTTGTTACAAATTCGATTCTTTTTAATTCTGATTAACAAATTTATTACTGAGTGTTGCTATCAATTTGCTGACCATTAGCATGGTAAATGATAATGCTTTGAGTAGCTCTAAATCTTTTGGACAGAACAAGGAATATGATGTTTTTAATCCAGATATAAGCGATCAGCAGAACGATCTAAGTAAACTCATTTTCAAGGTTCAAGGAAGATTTCGCCCGCTCATTTATTACACACTCAGATACATACTCTGAAGATACTGAAAAACTCTCGACAGCACAAAGCACAGCAACTACCTCAAAAAGCACTTCATATTCTCCTCTAAATTTTGTAAAAATCACTTCTCTTGAAACTAATATTCACTCAACTAATAGTTTCTATCTCCTCTCGTGGCGCTTGAAAAGAAATTTCCTCCGGGTTCAATGAGCGGGAGTGTTATCACCCTTGTAAACGCAAGCATCGGCGTTGGTAATATATACTCATGCTCCTACACTGTCTAATTCGTCATCCGCATCAACGAAACAAAGGTTCACTTGCACTTCCCTACGCTCTTTCTGAATCAGGTATCCTTTGGGGAGGGATCCAGATCTTTTTATGCGTGATGTTGGGCTATTATACAAATCTCTTACTAGTAAAACTAACTAGATCGGAAGAGTCTGATATTTTTCATTCACAGGTCAAAGCATCAGATTTCGCAAAGCAATTTTCTTATATAGAAATCGCGAGGATTCTATATGGTCCAAAATTCGAATTTGGTGTGAAAATACTTTATTTTGTTAACCTCTGGTGTGGAAACGTGCTTGCGATCATACTGGTATAATGAAATCGTGTTTGTCTAGACACTCATTTCATCCTAGATCAATAATTTGTTTGGTCAGTCCGTACAAGCCTTTTTTTCAGGACCAAACGTACCAGCTTGGCTTAGTAACATTTCTATCTCACTCTCGAAACCTAATTTCCATTTAAGCTGATACTGGTGGTTACTTTTGGCCTCCTGTCTTCACTGTAACGTCTCCCTTCTCTTTTGCAATTAATGCTTTCTGAATAGACTTTTATAATATTTCCTCTCTGCTTACCAAAAGAGATTGCAGCACTCCGCTATTTCTTCCTTTTGGGACTTGGATTTATTATTTACCTTGCATTGGTAGTGGCTATCGAGGCTTTTAAGCCTGAAAACTGCCATTTTATGGCAAATGCGAAATTTGTCTTCCAGAAGGATCAACTCTGGCATACAGAGGGTATTGCAGTGACGACTTCAATAGCTTTTTATTGCTTCGTCTGCCAAGTTAACACGTTATATGTGTACAAGGTATCTTGACTTCTCTTTATATAATAGCAGTACAACACAAGCAATTTTTTGCTGTATTATGCTAGGAGCTGGAAAGGCCAACTTTGCCGCGAATGAAGCAGGTCCTTTCGAAAACGATGCTTGTCGTGTTACTTGATTATGCGGTCTTGTCGGTCTTTGGATACATAACTTTCGCAGATAACAAATCGCAGCTGAATATAGGGAACATTTTATTGAACAACTACCACCATCATACGATTGTTACTATTGTAACAAACTCGTTTGCTATGATTTTTCTCATCTAATTAGGCGTATATTTTGATCAACTTGCAGATTGTCTTTACAATGCCTCTGGGAATTATCCCATCGAAAGACGCTCTTAATGATATTCTCAACCATAATAAGAAGAAAGCAGCATTAGAAACCAAAGAACCGTTGTGGAGGCACCTTCTTCTTGTTATTTGTAAGCCATAGAAAATCCTTTTGTGAGCTAATCGTTTTATATATTAAACATGAAGTCTGCACATATTCGCCCATGGCAGTGGCGATGTTTATCCCGAGCATCAAGATTGGAATCAATTTCTTGGGGACATCTATCGCGCCTCTCGTAACCATGTTTTCTCTTTTTATTTTCTTATCGGTTGTGGGAAGATATCCTTTATTCTACCTGCGGTATTCTACTTCAAGACGTTGAAATCAAACGCAGTCAAAGAGAAGTTTGGACTTGGGGTTTTTATCATAGCTTTAAGTTTATTTTTGGTTTACACAATGATCAAATTTTTCCAAGATATTGGTAAGTAGAATATATAGTCTACGAGGTATTTGTGGTACCACTACCTACACTGTATGAAATAATTACGTAATCACATTATGCCACTTAATTGAAAAATCGATAGAAGACAAGTCTTCCAACGTATGCTCGATTTGGAGTTATTCATGATATTATTTCTGTAATTTGCATGTAAGGTGTTACAAGAGAGCTGGATAGAAGAAAATTTAGGAATTTTCGTAACAATGGCGCATAATTTTTATTGATATTCGCTCTGCTTTAACAAATGTTAAGTTGGGGGAATTTAGCGAATCAATGCTTTGACAAATTAAAAGGACTTTGGTTTATTACTGTTAGCACAATTGAGCTAAAGCAAAACAGCTTAGAAGGATGAACTGTCATTGAAACTCAAAAACAACGAGAAACAAAGCTGTTGGAAAGACTCTTGATGTCTGATGATGATGCAGAAATCCAAAAAAAGCATTTCTTTGGAAATGCAAGTCTCAGCGACTGAAACTTATTGCTCTGCGATAAATAGGATAAAAATTTTGCAACTATTACCAGTCTGCACTCACCATGTTATCATAAGTTGTCGAGTTCTGACAGACAGGTGGACCTTTCCTTGGATGGTGATGCTTTCGTATGAGCAGAGAATAGGACACAGGGAATGATTAAATTGAAAACTACTCCAAAAAGATATTTCCTACGTCATCCTAATATGTTACCTATGTTGTGTTTAACGACATCTTCGTCATTGAATGCAGTCTTATCCTATAGTTAGATAATATATTTGAAAAATAAAGCTAACTGAAAGAGAGATTTAATGAAAATCGTTTATTTGTCTGTTGAGAGATAAAAAAGATAGGAACGATATACGTGTTTGATTAATTAATTTATTTTAGGATCCTAAAACAAAATACAACAGAATAAGTTTTAAGTGAAGCCTGAAGATGCCGTATTCAGAGCCAAAAAAAAACATGTTCGAAGCGATAGATACCTACGATATGTGAAATTAAACACAAATGTGCGGCTTTTTTCTTATCAAAGCAAGATATAGAGAAGTCTTTAATTTCAATCTTTCATTAATTAATAGAGAGCTGTTTTCAAAGTCAAAGGTGCTTAAATGTATCTAGAGGCAATTTTGATTATCTAGGTAGCAATTCCTTAGTACTGCTTCGCAGAATTTTACGAAAAAATTCAATTTTGTATTCAAATCGTGCCTCTTGGTTTTTCATTCCTAATAATTTCTTATCAATCTCGGGAAATACTTGCAACAGCTTCACCACAAACAAAGAATTTCCTTTTTTTAACAAATACATTTTGAGGCTTTTACTTTGCTGCTCAAAGATACTTGAACATTTTCTGTTAAAGGTAACCTACTTATACAATGTTTCTCTAAGCCTTCAAGGCTACACGTTCCTCTCATTTTCATAAGTCAGTTAATTCCTTATATTAAGTCAATTCTATTTTCAGCTTGCCGTAAATTTCTTCTCGATAAGCAATTTTGGAAAGCCCTCATGCCTAATCGATTAAACATAGCAGAGTTCAGCTGGCCATAGATCCTCTTGCATTGAAAATTAGACCTTATTTCAACTATATTTCATTATGCGATTCGAGATCTTAATTTCAAGAAGAGTAAACACATAATTCATAACTACAACAGAAATAGGATTTCCTTGCGTTGCAACGCAACTAAGATGGCTTTGCATTCATTTAAATATGTTTTTAATTTCACAATCCAACTTTATGAGCTAGAGTAAGAACCAATTCATGCGTGTTGGCGATTTAATTATATCGAAGCGCTTCTAACCGTTTACGTTTTAACTGTCTTCTTTGTTTCTTGCTGTTCCAGTAACTTTGCGTTATGAAAGTAAGAGCCTGCCTGGAGCAGACTAATGTGAAGGTTAAGTCTTTGCTCTTTAATTTTTTTTGAAATGAAGATCCAATTACGGCAATAATAGCGATGAAGAATTCTGTGAGGTGTCGCCTTCCCAGTTGAAATCCGGCATTTTGTAGGCTTATCACAGTTGAAATCGTTCCCGCTATCTCTTTCCAACATAAAGTACAATTGGTTTAGATTATCTACTTTGAAAACGAGAGAAAGAAAATTTTCTTAAGAAACCTCAAAAAAACTTCCAAATCGCTCTTTTTGATTCATCCGTCTCTGCGCGTTGCTATTCGAAACGGATTAGAGTTACTGAGGCGCTACCTGACCAAAGTCATTTTTAGCTGCAACGAAGAAATGACCTAAATTGAGATATAATAAAGACAACTAGGTCTCTTATCCAGCAAAGGTTTTGGCAATATCATATCTTTGCTTTACAAATCTTTGAGATGAACAAAAAAAGTGCCAGTTTAACCAAATTCCACTTAACTCCAAAAAATGTGCCAGTTTAACCAAATTCCGCTGACTCCAAAAATAATGAGCCAGTTTATCACTTCCGATTAGAATAAATTGAAACTGCTTTATGCGTGCCTATAAATCTGCAAACTGCCATGAAAATAAATAATTAAAGATCTACCAAAAGAAGTAAAAGTTTCGCGAGACTCATGGGTAACGAAGTTGTTTCCGGAAAGAATTACCAAAAAACTAAACATTACGGCGGTGTCTACCTCAAGGGTGACAAAGCCTACTGGGTTCCTGGTGAGCAATTCACTGGTACCATCTATATTCAACTGGTACAGCCATACCCTGGAGATAAGCTCTCTCTTCAATTAAAAGGAAAAGAAAACTTCCAATGGCTCGAAGAGATCCGCCTGACCGATCCTCAAACACATCAGCCTATAATTGATCCAGCAACAGGTTTTCAGAAAATTGAATACAAAATTCACGATGAGAAAATCGAAATTATCGACATTAAAATCCCCGTCTTCAAGCATGCAGGTGGCTTTGCTCCAGGCCAGTATGCTTTCCCAATCAGCTTCTTGCTTCCAAAGAGCCTGCCAGGTTCTTTCTATCAAGAACATCATTGGGCCATCGCTGAAATCGAGTATAACGTTAAAGTTGTGCTCGATACCTACGATTCCAAAGCTCCAAAATTGAAATTCAAAGAAAGACTCATCATTAACGAAGTTCCTAAAACCACCAAAGAAAATGCCGCTCTTTCAAGCACTGTGGAAGTCATGGCCTGCTGCTGCTGTTGCTCTGCAGGAAAAACCACCGTCCTGGCGAGATTTGAAAAGGATTACTTGATGCCTGGAGAGACCGGTAAAATGCTCTTTAGTGTTGATAGCTCACAATGCAAAAAACCTTGCAACACTATCTCACTTGCCATCCATCAGAATCTCTCCCTTGGTCACGGCAAAGACCATAAGACTTTCCACCTCACTCCAGCAAGCACAACTATTCCTGGATTCAATGCAGGTGAAAAGTTCCAAGATAAATACATCGAAGTCCCACTCCCTGGATATAATCCACTCTCAACTAAATCGAAAAACCTTGAGATGGAACACAACATTAAATTATTGAAGGAGAAACGTGCCAAAGGAGGAGAACTCGTCCCTTCAGTGTCAGGAAAAATTGTGAGATGTGATTACAGAATGTCACTCGGAATCAATTACGATGGTCTTTGCTGCTCTTGCAGTCCTGTTCCTGGCGTCACAGTACCTGTGGTCGTCTACTGCCCACCAGTACAAAATCCTTACGTCATCCAACCTCCACCAAACTGGGCTCCACAAATGATGCCAGTCGTCACTCTGACTATCAGTCCTGAATTCGCTAGAAACGGAAACCCTGGTGCGTTCATGGACTATCAAAACGCGAACATCCAAATGGCTATGCCTCAACCTCAAGTCCAGGTGAATATGCAACCTCAAATGCAAATGCAACCTCAAATGCAAATGCAAACCAACCAAATGGCTGGTGGTCAGATGCAAATGGGAGTCCAAATGCAAGGAGGCATGGGCATCGAAATGCAATCAAATGTCCAAATGCAAGGTGGATATCCAAACCAACAAATGGGTGTGCAAATGGGAATGCATTAAGTTGCCAATCAAGGATGATTCGGCCATTATAATAGGAGACTCAGCGAATAATACTTTATTAAGTTTGATATTGTCTTCCCAGCTTGCATATTAAGTCCATTACATAGAAAATTGAGTTAGTCAAAAATCGTTAAACAAAGTTCAAGTTAATTTTCAACAAGCTTAACAAAAACAAAAAAAAGATGCTTTTTCCAATAGCGATTTATAACAGACTGGGTTATCTTCTAGAAAACCCCAATTGAATTTGGTGGGGCCATCTAATATTGCGCCTAGCCTCCATTTGCCGATGAAAAAATGATTTCTGTATAAGTATTGAACATTATGGATTCGATGGTCACGAGACTAACATATAAGATTGCTATTTATTAATCAGTCTGAACAATTCTTTTCCGAAGAGACTAGCAAACTGAATCTCCTGGAGAAGTATAAGTCCCGGACTGTAATCGCTTAATTTAAGCTCTTTTTTTTTTGAATAGCACCAAGAAATGGCTCTATAGATGTTCAAATTGAAAAATTTGTTGTTTATGTGCCATGTGACACAGTTGCTTGAGCAAAAAAAAGTCTTAGAATTCCTCCATTGTGATTATCAGCGAGGTTTTACGGAACCCATTCAAAAATAACCACTTAAGCAATCTTTAACTACTGATGTATAAATTATTTAGCTAGCTCAAGATCAGCTTACTGCAAATGACAATGAAAAATTTGTCAATCCTAACCATCATGCTTATGACGGGCGCTATCTTCGGCCTAGTGGCTGGAGGCTTCGTTCACCGAGCTAATCCAAACGCCACGAGCCTAGGAAGGCTGGGCGCAACTAAATGGACCTGTTTTGTTTGTTCATTCGGGCTCGATGGCTTGATACACCACCTCGCAAACCATTCAGAATCTGTTGACGTATTCATCGAGAACCATCTGTGTACCTTATTCAACGATGAGCTTCTCAAAGACACTTGCATTGAGTTTGTTGAAATCTACGGAGATGCTATCATAACCGGTCTAATGAATCAAATGTCCTCAGATGAAATCTGCCAAGGAGTAGGCTTATGCGATAAAAGCGAATGCCGACTCAGACCGAAAGGATACGCGTATCCTAAACTCTCATTCAGTCTTGGAGGATATCTGAAATACCGGAAACCTTTCCAAAAACCTGCCTTTGACCCTTGGCAATGGCTGAATGAGCTACTTGATAAAGTCTACGTACAGCGTCTACCAGCATTCGATCTGGACAATGATGGCTTTAGCGACCTCCCTTGGTTGAGAGGCTCAAGTTGGAGAGGAAAAGACTGCAACGATCTCGATCCTAACATCCACCCAGGCCGAAGAGTGAACCCCACTGAAGACAAAGGAACGGATTTCAACTGCAACGGAATCAAGGGCATCGACCCTGAATCGAAAAAGCCTTGGAAAGATGTTCTATGTGAGGGCACAAATACTCTCGGTGTTGCCGTCGTTGGAGATTCTGCAGGCGCCCATTTTGGAGTCCCTGCCTCATGGTTTAACCTCTCTGAGTGGAATTTAGGTGCACTTGACAATGCGCTTTATAGAATCCTTCATGAGCTTGACCTTCCGCACTATTCTGGCTATACAGGGTTTGTCCAATCTACGGACAAGCTGCCAGTGCGAAGTGTGTACAAATACCTTCGAGAGACGAACCTGTGCAACCACAGAGACTTCCAGAACGTTGCTGTGAATGGCGGTACCTCTTCTAATACCAAAGACCATCTGAAAGCTTTTAGAAGAGATCCGAATAACGATCATCCAATGATAGTCTTCTTAGAGCTGATTGGAAACGATGTCTGCAAAGGTCCCACGAAGCCTGCTGATTTCAAGAAGAATATATTAAGTCTGCTAGACACTTTGAACTCGACTCTCCCAAAGGGATCTCATGTTGTGATGATCGGCTTGGTGAATGGCAGTTTGCTCTATGAGAATTTGCATGAAAGGCAGCATCCAGCCGGGATTCCATATGCTGACTTTTATGAATACCTAACATGCCAAGGCTCAAATCCTTGCAAGGGTTGGTTGACGAAAAATGACACTGCTAGAGCAGCATCAACGAAGAGGGCGTTTGAACTTAATGCTCAGTACAAAGAGATTGTTGAGGAAGGAAGAGTTTGGGAAAACTTTGACTATGTCTATTATGATCTTCCCACAACTGACATTATAGAAAAAGCCAAAGAACAAGGAATTGAAATATACGATTTGATTGAACCTGTTGATGGTTTTCATCCTGGCCAACTGTTCCATGCGATGCTCGGAGACTGGCTCTGGGAGGCAATCAAGCGAGATCGTCCCATGTGGATTGGAGAGTCTAATCCTAACAATCAGAGAATCCTGCAACTTTTTGGAGATCAAGGAGGATATTGATGAAAATGTTTTTTGATTAAAATCAGGGATGAACCCCATTATCTACATCCATATTGAAAAAGATAAGTAAGAAGATATTGCAAAGTTTACAGGTTTATATACATAAAAATGATATGAAAAATTTTATATTGAAAATCTGGATCATTTAACATTTAAACGAGAAAATTACGAGATTCAACGATAATCGATATAGTCAAGTGAATTATCCTGCATCATGAAAAAACCAACAAAAAGTAATGCTGAGGCTAGTGATCTCAATAAAAAATCAATAGATATCCCTTGGGCTAGGTGAGGGCAATTATAGCAAAATAGACAACAGCCTGAGTAATGCCTTATTATTAATCAGGGAACAAATTTGTTTCAAACTTTTCATTCAATTTCTCTCTCCTTCTCACAAATAGGTGACGAGAATAAACACAAAGTTTCGCAAATTTCCAATGGATCTGATCCTTTCTCAGCTCAACTCAAAAATATATATATTCAGCAAATAAAATTGAATTAATGTAATACATGATCACACAATATTCAAAGAAACAAACAAAATAGTATGAATTATTTTAACTCCCAGACATCATCTCTAAGCATTTGCAATTCAACTCTTCATGAACCCTAAATTGAGATTTGGATTTAATTTTTCACTATCATTTTGATCTGTATCAGCCTTGTTTTTGAGAAATTCAGGATTATGTGGGTCCTTATTCAGCAAATCAGCTTCGTCTAAAGATGCTCGCTTCTTCTGCGCTCTCTCTTCTGTTCTTTTTGAAACAAACATCTCCTTCAATTTGTTCGTTCCTTTATACCCTTTCTGATGTTTGTTTCCTGCTTCCTTAACCCCTTCATGCATGGCATCAGCTTCTTTCAGATGTTTCTCAGGGTCTCTCGCATCCAAGTCAACGACTTCCTCCTGAGGCTCCTCTTCTTTCTTCGTATTGAGTAAAAATTCGGTCCCAACCAAAATCTGGCCAACATGAAAACCGTCTCTTTTCAAATCAAACCAAGTGGAGTAATAATCATTCGCTTGGATTGTTTCGACAGGAATCTCCGTCTCTCCAACCAAGAACTCCTGGTCTTCAGCAATAGAATTCCAGAGTTCAATTTTCACGAAACTGTCTTCTGCTTTCTCAAAGGTGATAGTCTCTGTCCAGAAGGGTTTGAGAACTGTGCCTTTATTTATCTGAGTTTTTTGGATCTTCTCGCCGAATTTTACAACGCAAAATGCTCTATTCAAAAACTGAAATTTTTCATTATCTCGGTGTAGCTCAGCTTCGATGGGTTTAATTAGCAAATATTCCGACATGATTTATCCTCGCAAATGAGCTTGCATTCAATTCCTTTATGGCTTATCTTTAAGATTAATATAATGGATCTATAGATCGCCTTTTAGAACGTTAGTACAGTAGTATTACTGAACACTTTACTGAACGATAGGGAAGGTTTCTCTCCCTCGATGCTGACTGTTCGAAAATTAAATGTTAAATTTTTATTTTCATAATTTTAATCGCAATGAAAGGACATATTTCAGCTTCTTTTATCATAATTCGTAATTAAGTTCATACATTTATTTATCGGCGCTTTAATCAATGAATTAAGCAAGTTTCTATAGGCTTCTAATATGAAAAGTGATTTCTTGCATTTAAGAAGACGTAATAACATTATAATAAGTAAAGAAGCGAGACGTCATAATAATAATTATCATTATAGAGATAGCATTTATGAATTTTTCAACCCTCCGATTTTCCTCCCGTCTTGACGAATGGCCGGCTCAAAGCTCTCTTTCTCAAGCAAGTTCGTTATGTCCTTCTTTGCCATCTTCCCGATAAAATCACCTTGCGACTTGTCGACATGAGAATGCTGCTTGTCAAGAATGTAGTCCTTCCCTGTTGAAGCAGGTGGTATATTTTTTGTCCCAGCAATCTTGGTTATATCCTCTGGCTTCTCCTCTACGAGCCCAGCTTTATCTAAAATTTCCTTGAGGTCGGCTATAGGGGCTTGTTTCTCTGTAGCCTTCAACTTGGTTCCTCGAGAATAGTTAGTTCCCGCTATCTTAGTTACTTTCTCGAATGGGACTTCTTTGCACATCGGACGCTCCAGCAAGTCTTTGAGAGACACTCCGAATTCCTGGGACTTTTTTATGTTCTGCTTTGAAAATTGTCCCTGTTTGTGCTCTTCAGCGAATGTTGTCGCCTGAGCGTCAGGGACCACTTCGATGAGGACTTTACCGATTGCTTTATCTCCTTTGGTGATATCCACCCAAGCGTTTTTGCCTCCAATTTTTGAGAGATCCACAGAGCCTGAGCCTAGAAGGTGATCTTTGATTGAGATATTGGACTCATTAAAGACTTCTATTTTAAGGACGTTATCGTTTCCCATCTCAGCTTTAAAGCCTTCGAGCCAGACCGGAGAGTTCCCACAATCGTGAATGGTGAAAGTCTTGAATGGTTTTCCTCCGAAGGAAATCATACAATAAATATTTTGTTTAGAGATGATATCTCTATCGGGGTTAAGTTTTGCCTCAACAATGGTGATTTGGATTTTCTTGGATTGGTTAGACATTTTTACCTGTGGCGAAAGATTATGATTATTGGTTCAGGGTGATATTAGTGGTGATATATCTAAGCCACTGAGTTGTTCTAATTGGAATCTCCACACATTATCAGTCACTGGCCGTTCAGTACGTAAAATATAAAAATCAGGAAATTTCTGTCAGTGTGGCTGACTCTGAAGATCAGAAAATCCAAACTCAAAAACTGCAGAGTAAGCGGAGCAGGGTAATATTGGATGGTTTGTGATGACCCTTAGGTGTCCGGATGTAATTATGGAGGATTAGAATCAAATGTAAATTCTATTATTATTGAACCAAGAATAAACTATTTTTTTTTTCTTTCGTTATTGATAGAGATAAAACTATTCGCGCCGATTTCCAGGTTGAAGGACTCTCAATATGCTGATGGATAGATACGTTTGTTGTTAAATATTTTTCCCATGTTTTCCGACAATATATTGTTTTGCTTCGATTTCGTAATTGGTACATCAGTGCAGCTACCAAAAATCAGAAATGAGCTTTGTGTGTGGTCTCCGCCTTAATATGCTCTCGTGGCTTATCCTTATGAATTTCACTTATTTTTATTTTGTTTATCTGTTATGAATTCACTATTTCTTGAGCTGTTATCTTTCGCTTGCTATGGCTGTAGTCTAATTCATCCTAACGCTGACCACAGCAGAAGTATTTCATCTTTTATCTCCATTGCAATCAGGTTCAAGAACAATCTCATTTATGAAAAAAAATTTTCCTTTTCCTACTTCAAACAAGTCTATTCATTCATATGCGGTGGATTTTATAGTCCCATCAGCATCTTCTGTTGAAAATTATGAAAATGCATTGGTTCTATCAAGAAAACTCTTAATTTATGTTTCACTACAATGACCAAAACCTCTTGGCGAAATATTTAAAGCGAATTACTATCAACATAGACAGAGAACTTCAGTTTCCAAGTTTGATTGAGTATGATTGCCTCTAGAAGTAATAGTATTGCGCCCTTGGAGTAACTCTTATTAAAACTCAGAATCACCAGTATTCTAATTTTTATTACAGAAGGTTTAATTATGATTGCTGAAACAGAAGAAAGTGAATTTTTCCCGGAAACCATTGGGCTTAAAAGAAGACGTTGCTCACATTCTTACTGCACCGAGCCTTCAGAATACGAGATCAAGAGATCTCTTGCAAATTCATTTAGCGTGGCTTGGTGTTCTTTCAGCACGAATAAAATTTACTTCTATAACTCGGAGACGAAAGAAACGAGCGAAGGTGTTGATGGAGTCCGTCTTCCGGGTAATTATTAAACGCAGTTTTGATCCTCTTGAGTAACGATTGCTCTAAATTTGCTCTCTGATGCTCTTGCATTGGTTTCCAAATAGCTAATTGGCCTTTTATTTGTAGGGATTGGAGTGAATCTTCTGTACCATATTCCCAAAACCAACTATCTCATCTGCTCTACAACTGCCAATCGTGATTCTAAATTCGAAGTAATTGAAGCTGGAAAGAAGATGAGAAGAGCATTTACATTCGAGAAGACGCCTGGAAGTGAGAATATATATATTGCGCCTTCACGCAATTAAATTTCGTAGATATATTCGATGTGAGATACAATTCAAAAGCCAATACAGTGGCACTTCTTTCCATGAAAAATGAGATCGCGTATCATTTATTCGATATGACCGATATGGACTTGATTAAAAGAGCCAAATGGCAGCCAGCACATAAAGGTAGACTGCATGATGCGCAAGCTCGATATTGATTATAATTTCAAAGGAGCGATTGCAAGCCAAGATTTCGACGCTGAAGGGATCAGGATAGCCACGATGGATGAGACAGGAACTTGCTTGATATCTGAGATTAACTCAGATAATCGCTTATTTTGCATTCAAGTTGGACAATTTGGTGAGCGAAAATGCTGGAGTTTTCTCACATTGATATTTTTGTAAAGGGAATTATTATAACAAATGCAGATGGAATCCGCGGAATCCTTTTGTTGCGTTAACCTTTGATGAGACGAGATTCAATGTGGTAGATACAGAAAAGCAGACTGTGCTGCATTTGAATCATCTAAAGCTCCACAACGACTATCGTAAGCATATTTTAGTCCTCTTCTTCAACGTTCTAGCCATTCTATTTTATAATTTTCCATGCCAATAACAATTTCTCCTAGGCATCTACGGCATTGACTGGCACACCAATGGAAACCTTTTGGCCTCATGTTCTGCCGACCGTTCAGTCAATATTTACGACACAAGACAGGCCAAGAACGCAGTAAAGACGTTTATCTCTCAGCAATCCAGTACTGTTAATTTTAACAGCATATAGCTAATCTTATGATAGGTATCGTTGTGTCAGTCCGATGGAGTTCATGTGGAAACATGATTGCTATGGGCACTTGCGATGTTCCTGCAAGCGTGCTTGATTTTTCAACTGGAAGAACACTCTACAGCTCGAAAAACAGAGATGGAAGTAAAATAATCTGTCCTAACTTCTCTCATTTTCACAATACCTACAGTTTCGGCTAATTCTCTCAATTTTCTCGAATAAAATAAACTCACTTGAAACAAATCGAGAAATCCGACTCCTGTCTACTAAAGATTTCAACATTCTCTGAACATCTACTATCTCTTCTTAAAGAGCAGAATTTATTTTGTTCTTGCAAAGTTTGCAATTTTTACCACATTTATATCCTTCATACTCTGTAATTTATTGCCTCATTTTACAAATTCTACGAGAATATAACTGCAATCAATGGACTTCTTGTCGATTTACAAACCTGTCATTGATTCCTTTTGGTCTATATTTTAAAGATGAATTCAGCTGCTGGTGGTATTTTTCAACAAAGATAATTCACGATTTGCAACTAGAGTGTTTTAACTAATCATCGTAGATGCTCATTGTTCTCATTTCTCCAACATTAATCTCTGACATAAATTCTGTAACCCCATGTAAAACATGTTTTAATTTTATTGATTTACCGATGCTGAATCAGGTTTTGCACTAAAGATATAGTATTTATATCGTAGATTAATTCTGCATTTGGAAGCAATAATAATTAAAAGATTCAAAAGGAATAAATGATCAACCAGAATTTTGTTCAGGTTTTCGATTCCAGCTCAAAGGAAATCGAAACTAAATCCAGCGTTCCTGGCCAATTCAAGACCGTTTTGCCACTTCCTCATTACAACATTTTCATAGCCTTTGCCGATGGCCACTGGCTCTTATTCGACTACATCAAAAATAAATTAATCAATGAGTCTGTTGTCGAAGGAGACCCATCGAAATTTCTGACTCTCATCAAGGCGCCTAAAGCATTAGATGAAGAAAACATCGTTTACGTCAATTGCTCAGCATTCAAACTTCGATGCCTTAACCCAAAAACAGGTCAGAGCCAGGCACAATGGGATTTCAATGTTCCTACAGAAGAAGCCCTGCCAATCGAAGACAGGACAGATGATTCGAAAGTTAGCAAAGCATATGCGAGTCTCGAAATTGAAGTGCTCACTAAATCAAGAATCGTTGGTGTTCTAGAGAAAAAGGAAAATAATGAGTACTTGGTGACTGCATTCAAGGAAGGTGAATCAAAGAGACTGGTACAGCTTAGTCGTGACAGTGGCGGCAAAATTCTGAAGCTGAGAAACGGAAATAAGGAGAATACATTCATTCTTTACAAGGTTTCTCAGAGTGACACAATCCAACTGCTTATTTTAGACATAAATGATGCGGAATCTGGCCTTAAATCTGTAGACCTGAATGCTCCTTTCAGCTGTACCATCGTGAATCTGTTTCCATGGAAAGATAACAGCATCATAATCTTTGGAAATAGCACGAACGGTTCTCCTGTGCAAGTTATTCACAAGTTGGGTAGTGAAGATGAAGACGCCACAACGTTCGAGGAGATCAACTGCAGTTATCTGGGAGGGAAAACAATCGTGACTAGTGTGCTACATGCTGATGAAGGGAAAGACAGAGTGATACTTAAGGAAACTGGCTTTGGTGATTGCGCAATTAACGTTTGGAACACCTACCTCAAGCAGAATGAGTTCGCAAGAAAACAAGAAAAATCGAGAGATTGCGTGGCGAGCACTGATGGAAGTTATTTCATTGAGTTTGAAAGAAACGTCAGAGTGAAGACCAATAAAGTGGGTCTTACTTTCAGTCGTCTTGTCACCAAGAAGATGCTCCTGCTCTTCGTCATGAAATACGCTCAAATTCATAACAAATCTTTCATGGCTGTGCACGGCAGAGTTGATATATTGATAGATGTCGCGAGAATGCTGGCTCAAGAGTATTAAATTTGGACACGGAGATACACATGAGAAAAGTACTTTATTGTTCTCACGCCAATTGCATACCGCTTAGATTCAGAAAAGTAATTCGAGTAATAAAAATTGTCAGCTTTATAGTCTGTCCTACAAAGAAACTCCGAGCAATTTTCAGAAAATCTAAGCTAATTTGATAAACCAATAAAGCACCTCTATTCTTATTTCAAAGGTGTTAGATTGCTCATTATATCGACTTATCATCAAAAAGGCCTGGCTAAATAATTCTAACGTAGTCCGGAACCTAAGTTAACTAGTAATTCCGTTAAGATTTTGTTAGGAGATATCTCTATGGTATCGGTTTATCCTATGATTTGTAGACAGAACGACTCTTTATGATACTTTATGAATAATTTCTTACGAGTAAACCATTAGATATGTGATTATAAATCGAGGATATTGTCCTTTTTCTTTTGAATAGCGTGTTCGAAAAAAAAGTAGACTGCGACCAGTGATAGGATGACAATGACTACAATCACATAAGGTCCGTATTTTTGGGTTTGCTCCATTGCCTTCTTTGCGCTCTCTATTCTCCTCTGATTTCTCTCAGCCTCAGCTGCTTCATGGGCTCTTCGATCTTCTTCTAACTGCTCTCTGAGTATCTTTTTGTTTTTCTTAGCTTCTTTGGCTTCTTCTTTTTCCAATTTCTTCTTCTCTTCCAGCGCCTTCTTATTTTCAATCACCTCAGCCTTACATTGTTCTGCTGTTTTGCCTTTGTTGTTGCGAATATTGACATCGAGTCCCAATGGTACGGCTTTCTGTTTGAAAAATGAGCTAAAAGTTGTCTTTTCGAGGAGTTCTGCAAGGTGCAATATGGTATTGCCGTCTTTGTTTTGAGTATTCAGCAACCCGGCAATATCAACTCCTTGCTCCTTAAACTTTTCAACATCTTCGAGCAAGAATTTTTGAAGCACGTTTGTTGCACTTTGCAACACGGCAATATGCAAGAACGTGTTACTGTCGCTGTCGGTGAGCGTAAGGTCAATATCTGGAGTGTCAAGGAGTTTAAAAGCGACTTCATCGTTATTGTGATAAGTTGCAATGCAGAGTGGAGATCCTGTAGAGCTGGTTATATTAGGGTCGACCTTCTTTCTTAACAGTGTTTTGGCTGCTTCGAGATTGTTGAATTTGGCACAAAAGTGCAGAGGAGTGAGGCTGCCTTCCTCCGATAGGACATTTATATCTGCTCCAGCATTTATCAAAGCGTCGACGCCATCAGCAAAGTTTTGGGAAATGCAGAGAGAAATTGCTGGGATACCGTCTTCATTGCAAGCGTTAATATTCAAAGAACCATCATTAGCTGCAAGGAGCTGTTTCAAGACGACTTCGTTTTGGTTGAGGATCGCTAAGTGCAGCAAGTTATTGCCGTTCTTGTCGGTGACGCTGAGGTCGGGTTTTCCTTGGAGGAGCTCAAGGATTTTGGGAGTGTTGTCTGATCGAACTTCTTTTAGCAGGGACATTTTGGAATTATACTTTAAAATAAAGAATACGAATCTGAATAATTTTTCCACGTGCTTCGAGGACCGTTTTTGTGTGAATTCTTTCGCACTGTCAATTGGGAAAAAATAGCGTAGAAATCTTTTTCAGATTGCCTTGTAGCATGGACAATGAAATGGAGGTTGTTGATTCTCGTAAAAAGAATAGACTCGTTATTATAATTATGAGGGTCTCTCTCTCTCGATCAAAAAACTAACATTACTCGTAGTTTAAGAACTAAAGGCAAAAAGAAATCGACATTCAGGCTCTCCTTTTCTTTGGTAAAATTACTATCATCATGAAATTCTATTGATACTTTCTCATGAAAGAATATCGGAAAAAGATTCAAAACGAAGTGATTTCTGATAAGATAGAGAAGGCAATCAATTTCTGAAAATAATTGATCATATCTTGTCAATTACGAATGAATATCTTTCTGGATTTTAAGAAAAGGAGGATTGGCAGTAGCAATGCAATAATAAATCACACTTTCTTGTTGGAAAAATCCAGTATAACCACCTTCTCCAAGAATTGTTTCTCTCTTCTACTATTTCTCCAGCAATCTTGATTCATGAATGAAATAGGAACCAACTTTACTACGGGAAAAATCTTAGAATCTTATTAACAATATCGAGAATTCATCTCATATAAACAGCTTTTTATGATGTACTTTTGACCAAAATTTGTTGATGATTAGGCCCGTTCATTATATATACCCATGTCTCAACAAATCATATAAGAAATTTTCATCTCGATCCTCCATTTAATTTTCGCAAACACATTCATAATTACATATTTTATCTTATTTTCATATGCAGACTCAATTTATTCTAAGTAACTCAATATCTTAGCAACTAATTTCGAATTTGGATTTGAAATACTGCTGTTAGCTCACGCAATTAAATATCTCAGGTTCTCTAATTAAAACATCAAATATGTCTACAAGTAATCGTTCCAACTTCAAGGATAGCGGGATACTGGACCGCTCACGCATTTCACAATCCCCAGGGGCTAATACCTATCAACCTTATGTTAGCTCTCTCAACAGCAGTGGATTCAAAGATAGTGTATTGCGAAACAGCCAATTCATGAAAGATCTCCGAGGGATCGAAACATCGGATGAAAAAACTTTCAAATTGATCAAAGAACGCCTTGAATTTCTCCAATTAGAAAATAAAAACTTGCAAGAGCTCTTGCACAGCTTCCAGAAAGATAAAGATGTTATAAAACAGAAAGATATGCTTATACACGAGGCAGAATCAAAGCGGAAGCTCGCCGAATCAGTAAACGAAAAGCAGAAAGCCATTATCGAGAATCTTAACGCAGAAATTGAGAAATGGAAGCAGCACTCCTTCGACAGCGAGAGACGATACATTCAAAAAGGAGAGAGCGAATCAAAGCTCCTTTCAGCTAACCAAGAGATTGAGAAGCTAATACAGCAGCTGAGGAGCAAGGAAGAGGAGATATCTCGATTGCATAAGATCATTTCTGAGAAGCTACAGGAGCAAAGTCAAGCCAGAACGCAAGCTGTTGGTATGGAAATAAAGATCAAGGAGATCATTAATGAAAACGAGAGATTAAATCGGCTGCTTCAGGAAAAGGATCGAGTGATCGAGGGCTTCAGAGGCGAAAGAGAGCAACTATCATCTCGTTTGAGAGGTCTTGAAAATCTCGAGGACGAGCGATCTGCTCTTAAGAAAGACTATGAGGGATTAAGGCTTGATAACGAGCGGTTTAATGATGCACTGGAGTCAAAGATACGAGAGTTAGACTCCTGGAAGAGCAAATGCGCTCAACTTGAGTCTGAATTGAGCGAAATCCCTGACCTTCGTAAAAAACTTGAATTAAAAACACTCGAAACTCATCGACTCACGGAGCAGCTGGCTGAAAAAGAGAATATCGTCGCTTCTCTTCGTAAAAAAGAGCTTGAAAGTATCGGTGAGTTGCATTCTAAGCGCGATATTGAATCGAGAAACAAGCAGTTGTCAAAGGAGCTTGAGGAACTTGCAAGCGAATGTAGGGACTTGAAGAAGCGCCTTGCGGAACAGCAAATGGAAAAGAGAGATCTTGAACAAAAGATTGAGCTCGTTGTTCAAGAGAACGAAAGGCTTGAGGATGAAGCGGAAGCATGGAAATCAAAAGGAGTGCAAAACAAAGAACTGACCCTTCAAACTCATGAATTGAATAATCAGCTTGCTCAATTAACCAACGAAAAAGCAAGAGCAGAGAATCAAGTAAACTTCTTGGAGGAACGAAATAAAGATCTTCAGGCAAAGGTGAAAAGGCTCGAAGAAGAAATCGCAAGCTTCTATCCGATGAAAGGCCAAATTGAATCGGAGAAGAAAGAGCAGACTCATTTGAAAGAGCGCATCCAATCCTTGGAAAGTAATCTCGATTTCTGGAAGTTAAGGACGATGGAGCTGGAAAAGCAAGTCGCTGAGAAAGGAGATCTTGAGGAAAAGATAAGAATCGTCATAGCCGAAAACGAGCGGTTAACGGATGTCATTGATGCGCAAAACGCTGAAAACGCTGAGATCCGAGAAAGACTCGGCAAGAAGGAAAAACAACTGATGGAGCTAGAACCACAAAAACTTCAACTCGGACATTTGGAAGAAAAGAACAAGCACCTTGAGCACATGGTTGAAGAGCTACAAGGTCGTATCACTGAACTACGAGGACAGGTGCTTCAGGAGCAAAGAAGAGCTAATGAGTTGGAAATGCTTGAATCAGAATTACACCTCTTGCAGACTGACAAGCAGCGCCTTGAAGGCGTTATAAAGGCGCAAATGGAAGAGATTTCTGAATTGAAGAACCAACTTGCGAAAGCTGATATGGATCTATTGCAAACCCGAGATCTAGACAACTCGTTATTGTTGCTAACGAATCAAAATGAGAAACTAAACTTGCTTCTTGGTGAAAAAGTTAAAGAAATAGAGGGTTACAGAGAGAGAATCCGAGGCTTTGAGAGAGACGCAGAAAAGTTTATTGAGGCGCAGGCCAAGCTAGACGTTCGACAGCGGGAGATTGAGACCTTGACAGGTCTGTTGGATTCTATGCGTAAGGAAAATGACGAATTGAGAGCGAAATCTTATGAATTAGAAAGAAACCTTTCGACCCTCGATATTCAACTACCAACTGTTTTGGAAGACAATGGTCGACTTAAAAAATTGGTCGAACAAAAAACGGCTGAAATCATGCAACTGAACGGTGTTATTCAGGAATCAGATCTTAAATTCGCTCGGGTAGCAGACATTGAGCGCAGACTGGAGCAGATGTCTCATGAAAACCAACAATTATCAACTCTGCTTAGCGAGAGGACCAAAGAAGTCGACACTTGGAGAAATAAATGCAGGGAGTTAGAGAGAAGTGATATCGTCATCTCCGAACTGCAGACGAAATTGCAGCTTTCAGAGAGCGAGAACCAAAGGCTTGCTGGCCTTTTGAAAGACAGAATGAATGAAATCAGCACACTACACGAGAAGATCAGGAGTTTAGAGTTAGAAGTCATGAAGCTTAATGATGTGCAAAGTAAATTAAATATCCTCACCGACGAGAACAGGCACTTACACGAGCTGCTCTCTGAGAAGTCCAAGGACATTTCCAATCTAAAATCTTCAAATTTGCAAATAGATCTATATAAAACTGAGATTAACCAGCTTCAGAGGACAGTCGACTCCCTCAAAAACGAGATCCAAAATATGTCTCAGATTATCCAGCAGAAGAATGCACATATTGAAGAGCTTAGGGCTAAAGCTATCGAGGCTGAAACTGCTAAATACGAAACCGAGGATCAGAAAAGTCGATACTTGAGATTAAACGAGCAGAATCAGCAGTTAAATAAACTTTTGTCGGAAAAATCACAAGAGGTTATGGATTTGCAGCGAAAACTTGGCGATGAAGAAAGAAGGACCTTGGAGCTTGATTCTTTGCAAAGAACGGTGTCTGCATTGACAGAAGACAACTCAAGATTGAATAGTCTGCTCGCCGATTTCCGAAGAAAATCAGAAGGAAATAACCTAAACAGAGATTCTGAGAAGACCAGACTGACGCTTCTGGCTGCTGAAAACGAAAGACTTAATGGGCTGTTGAGTCAGCATGTGAGAGATATTGATCTGGCTAGAAAAGAGCTTGACGCAATTAAATTACAAAAGAGCGATGCAGAGAGCAAACTTACGCTTTTGACTCTTGAAAACGAGAGGCTCCGAAGACAGGGAGAGCATACTGAACTTAGAAATGGAGGAGGACAGCATGGTCCTGATAGCAAAATGCTTAAAGATTTAGAAATTAAACTTCAGTTGATTGTAGAGGAGAATGATAGACTGAATAAACTCTATGACGACTGCACCATTGACAAGGAAAACTGGAAGAAAAAATATCACGAACTTCTCAATTTAAAAAATGTAAGGCAGGAGCAATAAGTTTTCGCGTTTTTCTGAATTATTTTATCAGTCATTTTCAGTATCGTTTTCAGTCACAGATCTATTGATGTAACAAAGAATATCGCCACTATTGAATAACATTGTGGACAAATATGACAAGCTTTTGCAATTTAAATAATCGAGTCGAATACCTGTGGCCTTTGCTGGGCAACCTTGCAATAAAATAGTACTCATTAGTCATGTTTAGATTTTACTATGAGATTCTAAGTGTAGTGTAATTAATTATCCAACACAATTTATTTAAAGGCTCTAAATAAAAGCAAAGAAACTCCTTATCACTACTATTCACAAGGATGCACTACTTTGATGGAGTATATTGAATACCTACACAGACAGGTATTTTCGAACTAAGAGAGCTATGTATTGATTTTAGATGTGCTATTTCAAATGAATTTTTCAATGCTATTATTTGTTGAGCAACAAAGGACATGTTTTCCTTGGAAGGTAAGTCAAAAAATGAGAAACCCTTTAGAGATTATTACATTGATGCGTCATTACACCTGTTCTTAGAATATTTCAATGTTAATTCCAATTATCTGATACCACTACTCAATTTACCAGCAAAAAGAAGCTATTTCGAATTGTTCATATAACCAGAGAAAGCCTGTTATTTTACCTCTACTAATTATTTTTTAAAAATTTGAATCAAAAAATTTTTGAGTAAATATTATAGTTTCATATGTAAAAGCTTAATTATGCTCTCCAAACCAGACTTTGTTATATCCTTCAAATTTGAACTTAAGAGCTCAAAGTTCTCAATAATTGAGAAATCAAGATTCTCTATAACAGCAAAAGAGATTGACTCTTATTGAAGTTTAATTCAAAAGTTGCAATCAACTCGGGTACCAGACGATTATTTTGATATTATTTTGAATTTTATTTTCTCCAGAGATTATGTTTTCTAACTTTGCAATTCGTTTTTCATTCAAGGCCTGCCTCTCTGCTGTAATTTGATAAACATATTCAGAGTTAGACAAGATATCATATTGATCCTCTCATTTATTAGCATATATATTTTCATAGTTACATGTCTCTAAGGAAACAGATTTCTTTTGTAATCCGTGAAGAGTTCGATTCAATTCAATTCAAAAGTTTTACTTAGGCTACGTTTCAATACCTTGTTACTATTTTTGCGCTGTTTTATTATGCCTTTTATTTAGAAGCTCTTGATACAATATACTTTGATTTCTATCAATTGCTAAGGTCCGTACCTATTACCTCTGTTTCTCCTTCACTTGAAAGTTGAGGTTTATAAACTCAAATTGCATTTTCAGAATTATATACACCAAAACAATTTTATCCTTTACCTTTAGAAATTTGAAATCATAAATTATAAAATTATCAATAAAGTCAAATTTAAATTTTCACAGGGAAAAAACTGTTATATTGTATCGAAAACAGTACTCTTCGACTGTATTCTTGTTTTCAATGATACTCTCTAGATTATAAGCCAAATTTTCAACTGGAACTCTTCTTTGTTTTCGACTGGCATCACCAACTCCCTCACACTACTATTTTCATATAAAAAAGAGAGCGAGTAGCTCTGCAGCCTCCGGTTCAAACAAACTTTATGAATACTTGTTTACACTAATTTTCCTCTGTTGCGCATTGTGAAGACTTATATTGACTAAAAATACTATGTTATTTTATATTAATTTATGATTTTCTCTCTGCGAGTTTTCTAGTTGGTAATACTATTCTTTAATGTAGCTTTAACTTGCTTCCCACCTATACTGTTCCATGAAGTTCTGTTCTG
>ENA-UOTX01000742-UOTX01000742.1-compost-metagenome-genome-assembly--contig:-NODE-742-length-31470-cov-13.924665_pt1 | contig 31470 bp, 6 predicted proteins | sample MGYA00238143_ERZ746982 | MGnify/ENA primary metagenome ERZ746982 (study PRJEB28758, sample SAMN06268862) | compost metagenome | isolation source: single cell | place: USA: California, Emeryville, Joint... | reverse complement strand
GGATTTTAGAGGTCTTCTCAAACGATAATACAGCGATGGAGAGACTTTATCGGAAATACCGTGTGCAACTTCATGAGAAAGGATTTCTTGAGGCTCGAAGACATTGATGTAGCATAAACCTTTGATCGGTCGTCCGGTCGAGGAACAAGTGAGCTTAAAATCAACTTCAGAGCTTGGTTTCACATCTTCAAAGTATTCACCAGTGTTGAAAGACGAGACATTTGCCCAGTGGACTTCCTTGTGAGAGAATGCTTCGTTCACGAGGAGCATGAGGTCAGAACCTCCATTTATCTTGTCAATTTCAGTCGCGGTGTAGGTTTTGTTTCCATCGAGTAAATCTACATACATGTTTCCAATAATTTCTTTGCTTTGGGTGATATGGCAAGGGAAGGGATGAGTTTTTCGTGTTTGTTCTGGACGCATTGCGTCTGTTACTACGAAGAAAGCGTTGCTAGAATCGAAAACTTTAAGAGGATGCTTGTCTTCGAAGGCTTCGACAGGTGTTGGAATTTCAACCAAATCTTTGTTCTTGATACCGAGTCTGTTCATGTTATTGTAACCCATAGCATACAACTTTGGAACTTCTTCTTGTGGGTGTTTGGCAATTACGAGAGTATGATTTGTGCCTACACCAACAGAAGTTACTTTCATATCCATAAAGAACTCCACGAATTTAGGTGTCGTTCTATTAATATAGTCACCATGTCCCAGTTGCCCAAATTCATTCAGTCCCCAAGTATACAATCTACCTCCATGAGATAGTGCAGCACAATGCTTTCCTTTGATATGAATTTCTAAGATGTTTGCATTGGCGAGTTCAAGAATTGGCATGAAAAAGTGTTGAGCCTCGAATGGCGTACCTACTTTTGAATAACTCTTGTTTCCGCACATCTCGACAATATTTCTACCCTTGTTTCTTGAAATGATCAATGAGATGCCGTTACCAGCTGCGACACTGACGACTTTTGAGTTGTGATTCACTTGTCGGATGTTGTTGGTTTGGCCTGTACTCCCAAAAAGGCCTCCTCCTGATTTATTCTCAGACCTCTGTCCCAATTGTCCTGACTCGTTACCTCCACCTGAAAACAGCTCTCCATCTACAGTACAGAGCAGTGTGTGGTTAAAACCACATGATACCTCCTTAATTTTCTTTTTGGTGATATTCACAAGGATAGGATTTGTGTAGGATTGAGCAGCAGTACCGAACCCCTTGTTGCTTTCGTATTGATTTCCAAGGGTATAGGCCTCATTGTTTTCAGTCACAAACATCGAAGTCTGAGTACCACATGCAAAGAGTTTTACTTTACCCTTTGTAAGGATTTGAGAGAACTGGCGGGGCTTTCCACCGAATAAGCCCTCGAAGGCGGTGGTTGTGTTCTTCTGGAAACTGAAAAGCTCTCCTTGCTTATTTAGAAGCAAAGTTTGCGTTTCACTTCCATCAATGGACTGAGTATTCCAATAGTCAAAATCTTCGAGAACTTTAGGTGCGTTGGAACTCATTTGACCTCTTGAATTGCTTTCAGGTAAACCAAACATCAATAAATCTGCTCCTCGAGTTGGGAAATGGAGGTAGAATGTTCCAGCAGGATAATTCATAGTTTTTTTCGCAAGCGTTCCCAAGACTCTCTGAGGATCGACTTCGCCATTAGGATCGGAAGAGAGCAGAATTGTGTCGTCAGGGTCAGTTTGGCAATCCTCGGAAAATTTAATGCTGACCTCTGAAGCGTGAGGTAGCGTGACCTGATAGGTATGCAGATTCTTATAATAGAAATGATCACCATCGATGATCTTTTGCTCGCTCTTAATTGGGTCATGGCTGACTTGGAGCCAAGTAGCTGCGAGTAGGGCTTTATTCTCAGGGTAGGTTTGCATAATTTCGACAACATCAGCAAGGGTTTCGACGTTCTTGTAAATCGAAGCATCAGTTTTTTGTTTCGCAGGGTCAAGAGGGACAATCACTTCTGAATTGAGAGTTGTAATGGCATGGCGCAGTCGATTCAAGTTAATCAAAATTTCACCAAGAATCTGGGTTCTGCGAGAGAAAGCATCTTGTTTCTCAGTCTTTTTAAGCGCTCCGAAATATTCATGCAAAGCGATCACATGTGGATGAGAGGCTAGCATGCTTAGCGCACCTTCAGAAGTTTTCACATTGATTAGTGGCAATTTGAGCATGAATTTGTCTATCATATTCAAGGTAAAGACTTGGGTTCCCCAGAGCAATGAGCGATTGTTACGAATAGCAGGAATAAGACCGAACAGCATGTAGAGGATGTCGAATCTCAGCATTCGTTTTAAGATTGCCTCTTTTTCAGAGTTGAGATAGAATCCTGCGATTATCAGAGAGTGTTCAAGAGAAGGGCGCTCGATTTCGGCCTCAGGTGTCTCTTTTCCAGAATAGTACTTTTTCATAGTTAGCTCTTGCTTTTTAGAAGCAGACTGGCTCTGTTGGCCTTGTAAGCCCCTTTGTATTTCTTGTTGGAGGGATTGAATTGCCATCGGCAACCCTGGGTTGTTGGATTGACTTAACATGAATTTTTGGAATTGAGGGCTCAATAGCTCTTCTTGCAAGTGTCGCAAAAATTGTGGATCAGTCATATTCTTCTTTATCTCTTGCAATTTATCTGGTTGGTTGGTTTGCTGTGGTTGTGGTTGTTGCTGTGGTTGGCTCTTTGGGATATTTTTAATCATTATATCGATTATCTCGGTTGCTTTCATCTTCGCAGCTTGGTCATTTGGTTGACTTTGTTCGCTTTTAATTGGGCTAGCAACTTCTTTTTTCTTAGGTGGTTTTACAACATATGTCTTCTCTAAGTCTTCGAGCGGTTTTATCACACTTTCTGAGAGGAGAACATCGAGGAAGTTAGAAATATCTTTGTTTGTAGATTCTTTTGAGAAAAGAGACTCCAAGATCTTTTTGATATGATTGATCAAAGTATTATTGCAGAAAGTTCCAGAAGCATGAGCGGCTTCGTTGATAACGAGTTTCAGGAACATAATAAACTTCTGATGATGATTGCTATCTGTAATGAAATGCATAGGGATGTCATCCGACCATTTCTCAATGAGATTCAACAACACTCTTCTAGCATAATAAACTGTGAGAGAATAGTTCAATTGCTTGAAGAGGATCAGTTTGTGGATCTGGTCCAGTGATTCAAATGCAATAAGGGCGTCGTATTTGCGATTCTTTTCAGTATTGGCCTTTTGAAGTTCCGACTCTCCCTGGCACCTGAAACATGGGTTAGGGTCTTCCTTCTCGACAGCAGATTCATCTGCGTTAGGTTCTTCCTCTTCTTCTTGCGTCTCAAATGTAACAGGGTCTTCGAGAGGGAGTTGTTGGCTAGACTGCACTGGAGGGAAATTTGAAAATAGTCCTGGGACTACGTTTTCGGAATTTTCTGCAACGCCACCTTCAGCTCCCATTTCTGCAGATTGATCTCCGGCTCCAATCATTTGTTGAGCTTGAAGTGCTTTCTCTTGTTCTTTTTGCTGTTTAAGCGCAGGGTCAACCTCTTCTTCAGGGAGTTCTCCTCGGAGCATTTTCAGTTTTTTCTCTTTTTCTTTCAGTATATCTGCTTCAGATTCTGCAGGCTTTTTCTTCTTATCTACTTCTCCCTTCGCAGGTTCTTCACCTTTATTTTCTTCAGTTTTCTGCATAGATTCATTTTGTTCATTGGGAGTGCTACTGGTTGGCTGCGGGGTGGGACCTGCTTTGAAAAGTCCTTCTCCACTTCCTCCAGCTTTTGATGGCATTGTAGTTGCATTTCCAAAACCTTGAGAAACGTCACTGAAACCTTTTGGAGCTGCTTTAAACAAGCCTTGAGGAGCGGATGTTCCTGTTCCTTGAGAGGGTGCTCCGAAACTTGGCATGGTCTGTCCTCCAGTCGGAGCTGTGAATCCTGTCTGAGGTGTAGAACCGAAGGGTCCGCCACCTGATCCTGTAGGGCGAGCGAAGACGCCAGGTACTCCTTGTTGGCCTCCAAAAGGTGAGCTTGCTTGTTGACCTCCAAATGTCGTGCTACCTCCTCCGAAGCTGCCACCTCCAAATGTTGTGCTGCCTCCTCCGAAACTAGTGCTACCTCCTCCGAAGCTGCCACCTCCGAAACTAGTGCTACCTCCTCCGAAGCTGCCACCTCCGAAACCACCACCTCTACCGAAAGCAGAAACTGGCTGTGGACCACCAAAGCCAGAACTTCCTCCCCCGAAGGGTCCTGGTTGGAATGAGCTTGGTACCATTGGTTGTTTCATGACGGGCTTTTGAGTTTGAGCCTTTGATTCTTGTTTAAGCTGAGCTCTTTTGTTTGTAAGCTCTTCGTCTTCGATCATTTTTATAACTTCATTCAGGACGGTGTCAAAGGATTGGTTTGGATTTTCTTTCAGATACTTTTCAACAAGCTCTTTAGGGAACCCGTAGTCAACCAACTCCTCCAAAACATCCTTGTTTTCAAGAACATCTCGGTAATCTTTCTTGCTTTGAGCCTCCATTTCTTCAATCAAATTATGGAAAATTCTCTCTGACAATGAGATCAAGCATTTTGGGAATTTCGCTTTAGCTTTCATAGGACTTTCATCTCCTGATTTCGATAATGGGATCATTTCTTCGCCATTCGGTCTTCCTTCAGCTTTCTTCGAAGCTTGAGATGTCTCTTTGTCGTATTGATCAGCAAGCTGCTGCATTTGGACGCCATAACTAATCACAATAGCAGCATTCGTCACATACTGAGGATATTTTGACATATCTTTAGAGCTTATCAACACTGCCTTATCAGCCAGGAACGTGTGAAGATTCTTCTTCTTTGCAAGTTCCAAAACATCTTCAGCTCGAATAACCTCATGGTACTTTTTCACATTATTGATGTTGAAACCTCCTTGGATCGGGAATCTCATAGTTGATAAATCTTTGCCAAGAAGAATCTCGATTTCTTTGTCCTTCACTGTGACGAAAAGAGCAGGCAGGTCTCTAAAAGCAAACTCCTTCTCACTGCTCGCTTGCAAGAGACGGAATAGTTTCTCTTCGGTGATTTCGAGGTTCATCAATTGAATAGAAGCGACTTTTGTAGTGGCTAAATTCAAAACCGAGTTTATCAATTCTTGATGCTTCGATGAGAGCAAGTAGACGTTTTCTTGGGACTTCATGTAATTGTTCAATGACTTCATCGCTAAAGTTCTCAAGTACAAGTTGCTCGTGTCCTTTGGAGTCTGCTCCGAAGTGGCCCAACTATAGATTGGGAGGAGAACCGAGGAATTCTTCGCGAAGTCGTAGGATTCAGTCATGAAAGGAACACTGTCCACCGCAATACTATTGTAGCGATTCACGGAGCCAAGCTCAATGGTAGAGAAATTATGGATCTCTTTGCTAATGGTGCTGTGGATTAAGGCGACAGGATTCAGATCGGATTTCGTCGCTCCAATATCCAAGTGAATCTTTTGTTTATCCTTTCCTGCATTTTTCGGATCAAGGCCTTTTCTGATCTCAGCATCGTTTGCTTTTTCGACATATTCAATTGCAAATCCTACAATTGTCGCGGTTTCCGTTGAGGTGCTATAGTCTTGCTTTAAAAGGACGCTATCAGCAAAGATCTCATCGCGATTATTGGTAGATATGAGCATCTTGCCTCCAATTCTCAGTCCATTAAGATCACCTCCGAGGATTCCAAACGCGATCTGCTTCAACAGAGCGTCTTGTGATTTGATTGCGTCTGTTAGCCAAGTTTCAACGTGCCTTCCCCAGTTTGGATTTGATAGTAAGTTTCTGATTAATCCCAAGATCTCACAAGAGACGGCAAAAGCTCCACGAGACTCGAATTCAGGTTCAAATACCTTCCTTCGCACTTCAACAAGGATGTTTAAGAAGTATTTGATCACCTTGCTTGAGTCATTTTCGTTTTCTTGCACGGTAATGTACTCTTCTCTTTTCATGATCTTCTGTAATTCACTGATAGAATCGATGAAAAGCTCATGAGGTAAAGACTGGAAGAGTGTCTCGATCGTTTTTGTGATGAGGATTTGATGTGAAGGAGGCGCATACTTCAATAACGAGAACAGTGTCGCTATGTATTTTGGATTACCAACGACGACAGAAACGCTATCAGAACCCATGGTAACGCATTTGTAAATGAGAGCAAGTAGTCTGTAAAGGAACTGAGGGTTATACAACCCTTGCTGCATATGCTTGACAAGTTTCTTTTCTCTTTCAACATGTGTTCGATAGAGTTTGCGTCTTTCTTTCCTAACTGCTCGTTGTGCTGCGTCCTCATCCTCTTCAATAGGCTTATTCTCGCTTGTTTCGTATTTCTCTTCTTCTCTTTCCTCCTGTTGGTTCTTATTTTTCACATTGCTCTTTGATTCTTCTTCTGGCTCAACGGTGGATTTTTCCTCTTCTTGCATCTCTTTCAAAAAGTTTTCCTCCACAGCATCGAGTTCCTCATCAGAAAAACCGTCTAATTTCTCGGGATCAGCCTCAACGACTCGAGTAGGTCGTGCTGATCGTCCAGGATTGCCTGGGAAAGCTTGTTGTGGTGGTCTACCAAACATTCCACCACCTCTTCCCATGGGAGCAGGTTGACCAAATCCGCCACCACCACCGCCGAACACACCACCACCTCCTCCACGGCCGCCGGTGCTGCCGAAACCACCGAATGTGGTGGTCCCGCCTCCAAAGGAAGGTGGATCAAACGCCTGGAATGGATTCGCATAGGCTACTTGTGGCTGGGTTCTTCGAGCCGGCTGAACTCCGAAAGTTGATGCTTGGGCGTACTGGTAGTCTGCACCATCATCAGAATATTCTTCTTCATACGGTACCGCGGACCCAAAATTGCCGAGAACAGATGCTGTTGTTGGTGGTCCAAACGTTCCCATTGCTGGGCCTCCTCTTTCTCTTGCTGATTTTTTGCCATTATCTTTGGGCTTTTTAGTGGAGCCTTTTGTTAATTGATGTTGTTGTACTGCTTTCACTCTGTTATACACTCTCCAGTTCATACCCTCGAAATTGGAGTAGTTCTTCTCAGCGTCTTCGAGTTCAGCAAACAGGACTTGGAAAGCTTGCTTAATTAGGATTTCAACGGAATACTCGTCGATTGCCGACACATGGCGTTCTAATGATGGGATTTTGTCTTTTTTCGCCACTGCAGAAGTCTTTTGTTCCGAAACTGTCCAGTTGAGTTTTCCAACACACAGAATAACGACAATTTCGAAAAGTTTGATGAGATTCTTCACAAGTTTAGGATCGACTTTGCCAGGCGCTCTGGTGTCTAAGCTTTGACCCCAGGCTTTTCGCAAGAGTTGGTTTTCATCTTGTCCTCTGAGGATACCAAAGAGATCTATTTCAGCGAGGAACACGTGGTCATCTCCGTGGTATTTCCATTTTAGAGCCTCAAGCATACAATTCACTTCTTCTGATTCACCACTCTTTGACATCGATTTAATGATGGCAATAATGACGTTCTTGAAAGCAGTGTTGACTGTAGACTCTAGATAGTGACCGCAGCCTTGCAGATTATCAGTGAAATGATAGATCTTATTTTCGCTTCCTCTAAGAGAGGTGCAGAGCCAGCCAACAATATCCTGTCTGTAGAGAGAAGATTTTACACCATTTAGGATAGAAGTGAGCGCATTGAGACCAATTGTTCTGCAAATGGCACGAAGATAGGCGCTCTCGACTTGCTTTCTTAGTCTCTTGATCGAAACACCAGACTGGAGACAGAGGAGAACAGAGGTGTTGAGAGAAGTATGAATTTCTTGGCTCTCGTCTTCTAGGGATTTGTAAACTTGTTTTGCTTGTCTAACTGATTTCCATTGGTGCAGTCTGCGCTTCCATTCTTCTTCCTTGTTGACTTCGTCGTCTTTTTTACTCGCAGTTCTGAACAATAACTGCTTTTCTTTCTTCTCTGTGCGATCTTGAGACCAGTGCTTAGAAGGGATCAGTTGGCATAAGAATTCAGCTTTTCTGAGGATTTGGTCGATCATTCTCTGGATAATTTCTTCAGAGTCTCTCATTTGCATTCCTCCTTGGCTGATAGGATCAATCTCCTTCATGTCTCCCATAGGAATAGACTCTTCCTTTGATTCTTCTCCTTTCTTGGCGTCCTTTCGCGATTTTCCTGTTGCTGAAGCCTTAGTGGTAGATTGAGTAACTTGTCTCAGTTTTTCCTCGCGATCATCAATATCTTTTCTCTTTTCAACCAACCATGGGCGCATTCTGCTTGCTGCACCCCATTTCTTAACCAAATTCTTGATATTGGCTGAGGGTTTGTCTTTCTCTTCATTGAACAGCTCGACTTCAATCATAGCTTCCTTCAGATCGTTGATGAGTCCTGCATGCTTAATAATAACCGCATAGGCTGCGCGAACAACTTTCGCTCCATTTTCACCACCAAGATTACCCCAAAGGGCTTCTTTAGTAAAGAGTTTTTGAATGAAATCAATAGTTTTGTCCATCTGAACATCCTTTCCAGGATGCATCACAGTGGCCAAGAACTCCTCTTCCTCTCTCTCTGCTTCTGTCATCTCACCGGACAGATATTCTTCGAGATGACCTGCTTCGAACTCTTTAATAATGTCACCGAGTTGGACCCAGACTCCTTCTTTTCCTCGACTGAAATAGCACTTTTCCATACCTCCACTGAATAGTTTAGAGGTGAGGAGGGAGTTGTACTTCTGTTCTTCATCCTGAAGCATGGCTTGCTGTAATGCAGAACCATTTATCAGCTGGCCAGAGCATTTACCCGCAAGCCAGCAAGTCGTTCGATGTAGTGAGGTGAACCAGTCGTCATCGCTCTTCTCTTTAATGTCTGCTGAAACAGTGAGCATGTATCCCCAACTTCCAGTACTGCCAAAACCAGGTCTATTTAAGAAACACCAGAAAGTATCTCCTGGAACAATAATCTCATGTTTGGGGAAGGTTTCACCTCCATCCATTCTCCCAGTAATCGTGATAGTGGATTGATCATCAGCAAATAATTGCAAGAAACCTTGGTTAATTCCCAAATCACACCGAGGATCGAACGTTATTCTAAGAAATGCTGCTCCAGGGATGCTTATTTTTTCTTTTTTCGAGGTTTCAACGACTGGGTGGGATGATTCATAGATAACTTGTTGTACAAGTTTTTTTGAGCCGTCTGCTTCTGTTTCTTCTTTTTGGAACCTCTTTATGGTTTCAGCGAGCCCATTCATTGACGTGAGAAGAAAAACGATATTTTTCAAACTCTTTGCAGCAATAATGAAATTTGATGAAAGGAGAGCAAGTGTTTCGATTTGGTAGCTGAGAAGCTTAGAGAAGTAAATCTTCTCGTTGTAGACATAGCTGATCTTCTCCCAAACGTCTTGATATGCTTCAAGAATCAGCTCCTCCTTACTTTTTTTTTTCTCCTTCTTTGTTTGATACTTTAGCAGAGAAGCCGGAATCTTCTTGTCGGCGATCTCTTCTTCTAACTTGCCCGATCTCTCTGCTTGGTCAAAGTGTTGGACGATCTTCTGAGCCAATTTCGAGAGAGTATTTTGAAGCTCGAATGTGATCAGAATTCCATTTTTGCAGAGAACCTTAGTCAAATCGGCATTCGTTTGGTGGATTGCATTGTGATCGAGATTCTTTTCTTGGATCTTTTGGCCCAGTTGGAAAAGCACTTCTTTCTGGAATTCAATAGCGAAACTCATTGACGTGGTGATTAACTTTTCGGATTCATATGCTGGGATTTTATCCCATTCAGTGCACCCTTTCAAGTAGGTAGTGAATTTTTGGGTCTCCCAACTGATGAGCTCATCGATCAAGCTTCTAATTTCTGCAACAAACTGGGAGGTTTGCTCAGAATTTCGGAGGATCTGCTCCACCAGTTTTGCAATATGATCTTTGGATTTCAACCAGAAAAGAACCGACTCGCTGATGTCACGGTTAAGTTTGCTCTTGAGGTCTTTCAGATGAACCTTCAACAGAGAGAGAATGCTGCTGATGTCAGGGAAGATAATAGACAGCGCGTATTGCAGGATGCTTAACGCTTCTCTGTACGCGGCCTTGCGGACATCCTCGTACTCGCTGTTTTCCAATGGCTTCATCTCCAGAATCTTCCAGATGAACTTCTGAAGCTTGCCAGGGAATTTGTCGTTGATAATTCTGAGACCGAGGCTCTTGAGGGACTCAGAGTAATTTTCCAGGGCAGCCAAATTGTATTTGAGGACTCGTAGAGTGCAGAGGAAGGAACATTGGTCATAGAGGACTTCATCTGACATCTGTGACTCCAAAACATCGAAGAAGTTGCGGCTGTAGTGATCGATGAATTCTTCTAGATATCGGAACACTTTCTTGATGAGGTGAATACAGAATGGCTTTCTGATATTATTTTGAGGATCACTCAAACTGGTGAGGTTTGCGTAGCCTTCCGCAAGTCGAGCGATATTTGAGAGAATGAAGAGTTGAGTCGCTTTGCTCTTGCTCATCAAGTTTTGCTGCGTTCCAAGCATGGACTCTTCGACTCTATCATCATCGTCATCAGGGTCGTCATGGAAACCCATCTTCATAAGAGTTCTGAGTGCTTGTCTCTTTTTCTGGTCTTTCTCTTTGAAACTGTTATCGTTTCCAAATTGTTTAAGTCCGACGCCTCCACTAGCCAATTCGATGATTTGCCTGTTTTCAAAGGCGACGTAAAATTCGCTGTTTTCAGGGAAAGAAACTGGCTCTGCAGCGGATAAGTTATCCATGCTAGCAAGCATAAACACATTTTGATTGACGCTTCCGATTCTCCAAACGACGTTGTTATAACTGTCATAGCATATGCAGCTTCCTCTGAGTCCATCTGAATACGATGTCGATTTTCGCAGCTTTCCGTCCACCAGACTAAAGTATTTGTTTGCCGGCGCACTTCCCTCCTCATCTATAGCAGGGCAGGCTACCACCAGCTCAGATCCATTCGTCATGAAAGATGATTTATCAAGCAACTTAGGAGTCAGAAGCGGTTTCGGGCGATTTTTTAATCCACCCATTGTGGATTCTGGGACTGTTATATCCGTCAATTCAACACTTCTCACGTGTTCGAAATCAAGCAATGGATCGTAAATATCCACTCCATATCGAGCTTGCTTAACCTCTTGAGTTTCTCCAATTTCGTCTTCATCATCAGAGTCTCCGCCTCCTCCAACTCTTCCAGCTCGACTATCAACAGTCCACTGAGAAACGATGTAGATATATCTTCCGTCTGTGATCATAGGAGAGCGTTGCGCTGGTCGCATCAGTCTGAGCTCTCTTTTTTGAGAGACTGCTGTTGTCATTCTCGTTTGGTTTCCTGTGGCGGTTTCAGTAGTTCCTTTGGCTTTTGGCAAATTTGGACTTAGCTTTTCAGGACTGCTTGGCTCTTGCCCTAATTTGGTATCAGCGTCTGTGCTTGAAGGTATCGGGAATTCTATTTCCGGGTTGGTCATTTCGGCAAAGATTGAGTTAGGTGTCAACGATTCGTAGTGGACTTGAACTCCAGTTTCTTCGAGAGTGTCAGGGTTCAACTCGATCAGAGGCACTGGTCCGATTCTCGAAGAACGATAGTAAAGTTTCCCAAGGATGAAGGCGAGAGTTGCTCTCTCTTTGAGTCTGTAGTCCTTCACGTGCTTGTAAACTTTTCCCAGCATGGTGTAGCCGTAGCCAGTACCAATTTTCAGTAAACCTTCAACTTCGCTGTGCATATAGAGATACGTGCCATCAGTCGTAATGGATGTATAGGGAGCCTTTTCTTTGCTCTCCTTACTGTCTTCAGCATCATCGTTCCCTGAGTTGCTGCTTTGGAAGTACACCTTCGCTTTGGCTTTGTATCTGCCTTCGAAATCAAATATCGTGTTTGGTTTTTCGAGTTTCAGCAATTTGAGTTCTCGGGTAAGATCAACATCAATGTTAAATTTTCGAAGGATCGAAACCACTGAAAGAAGGTTTGGTAGGGACCCTCGAAGCAAACCAAGAGAAAAGAGGACCTTGAGAGCCTTGCATTTGCTGGTGGATGAGGTTTGTTCGCTGCTGATAAGTTCTTCAAGGTAATCGACGACTGTGTGGAGCGACTTGTCCAAGACGACATCGATTTGATTGTTACCCCAGAGACTGAGAGGCTTCACATCAGCGAACAGACCAAGTAAGAAATTTAGAGTCTCATCAGATAATTGTTGGTTGCTTTTCGCAACCTCACGAAGCAAGGCAACCAAGAGGTGGATGCCACTGAGAATTCCGACTTCTGCGGCCTTCGGAATATCGGTTCCAAAAGGATTGCTGACACTAAAGGCTTGGATTGGGTTTTGCTCTTGCTTGCGGGTCTTTTGCAGTTTATTGAAGAGTTGATATAGAATCAAGAATTTTTTGTTCTGAAGGTCTTTGAATTCGACGACATCTGAAGGAGCGAAAGGTAATTGGACATCATCAAAGAAAGTAGGGTTGAGAAGGTCTGGAGAGATCATTGGAGGCAGCTTTCCGACCAAAAGGCCCTCCTTCTTCTCCTGGAGTTGGATATTTTTTACTATTTCTTCGGGATGTGTCACCCTTTGAACGTTGTTCCAGTCAAAAAAGTTTTGATGCTCTTTGTTTTTCTCAATATGAGTGTGTTGCCATGCGTCTGAGAGGAAATCAGAATGGCTCAACATCTCGAGGTTCAAGGACTGAAAGAAAGGATTCTGTTCAGTCATGCTAACAAATGCTTTAACTTCCGCGTTACCCATTTCGAGTAATTGGATATTTACTTTGGTTAGTCAAATTTTATTATATACATTAGCATTCAGGTTGATTAAATATCAGATTCGTGTTAAAATAGTTGACAAATTACTGAAGTCAAATCAGACAAAGATTCGCTAAATACCCTTAGCTGCATTATATCTTCGCTACTAATACTACTGAAAATTTGTTATTTCATGCTCTACTGTCCAACAGACCAAACAGTAGTCAATGAAGCGCAAATTTTTATTCATCTAGTTTTAAAAGAAAAATGAACCAAAATGTTACCTGCACTGCTCAGGTGACTAATTCACGCAGGGATCCTCTAAATTTATCACAAGATTTTTGAATAGAGCTTATATACATTTCTGAGAAGCTTATAATAGTTATCAAATTACGCTAAGGATTTCGAAATTAAATTATTTAAAATTGCACCGCTCACAAGTGCTATGAAAGCCAGTCAGAAATCCCTTTTTGATTCATATCTTTGTTCATTAACCTCCAATTCTCGTGAGAGGCCTCAATAATTACTAATAGTAGCTTTCTCGGATCGATTTTGCTCTGTACTCAACCACATTCCTCTATGAGAACGAATCTGTCAATACTTTCTATTCTTTTGCGAAGAATTATCAAAGAGCTTGCCAAGGTGAAGAAGCTCTAGTAGTCTCTGCTCTTATTTTTCGAATACCTCTTTTGTCATGAGAATATATAGATGACATTGGTTGGTCCCTCTGATGCGAGAGACTTTCAGCTCTAGACAGGCTTTTTCATTGACTTATTTTTAGTTTTGCAGTTCAATTTTTGTGGAAGTTAATGGCAATTTTTTTTCATTGGTAATGCATCCAATCGTTAGTCTATCATGCAATTAACCGAATAAAAGGGATTTTAACAAGCCTCTTTTAAATCTTGAAATATGATTAGAGCGCGTGAGCCCTTAGACATAAGCAGTGTTCAACAGCAATTTTTTGAACAAAATGTGCTGATGCATCTCAAGGGTCTTCAAATACGGTCTTCGGGAGGATGGGGTCAAGGGAATGTCTCATTCATGAATAACATGCTTCTAAATAGCTACGATGTTTCATATCTCATCTACTTGGCGCTGGGACCTCCTCAAAATTTTCAAGGCGACACTAACTTAAACACAAGACAACTTTCTCAAATAGCTGAAATGCTCTGTGCCTTTCCACCAAATGGGATCTCGATGAAGCTTGACTTAGGAAATATCAATAACAGAGTATTTTTACGGATCCTCAAATCTTTCCTCAGGAAAGTAAGACGCTTATCTGAACTCTCGTTCAAACTTGTCGAATGCCAAGGTATGTCCTGGTTAGGAGTTATTTCAGCATTAAAACACTCCCAACCAAGAAAGGTTATTTTTCAGATGAGAGAGAGTCAATTTTTTGTAAATAAAGAGAAAATGAGGGCTAATTTTCAGAAATTACTTGAGAAAGCAGAAGAACTCTCCTTCGAATCATATCCTCTGAAAGTAAAGAGTAGAATCGGCTGGTTTGCCGACACACAGAGAATGATGGATGTTTTTGGGAACCTTCGGAAGATTCATATCGACCCTTTCTGCTGGGAAGACTCCTACTGCTTTAATTATCAACGTCTTTTCAATACAATGACTAACCTTGAGGAAGTTTCTCTGGTGTGCTATAACCGAGATTATTTTAGGAAAATGACCACTCATTTTGTTCTGCCTGAGACGCTCAAATCATTTCAAATTACGTTCATGAACCTTGTCGATAAGGAATCGTGGCGAAATATACTCATTAACATGTTTTCAAATCAATATTTGCCACGATTGGAGTCGCTTCAAATCGCTGTAAAATTCAAACCAATTAACTTTTTTCTAAATCAAAAACTACCTACGATCAATGAATTCTCGTTGCTTGAGGGTCTGCATTGTCCAAACTTGAAAAATTTGAAGCTGAAGCTTGCTCTCATACAAAGAGTGTCATTACGTGGATTAGAAAAATTAGTCAAGCTTGAAAATCTAGAGCTTGAAGTTAGCACTAGCGTCAAAAAAGTTATCTTTGCTGAGGGAGATCCTTTACCTAGTAGCCTGAAGAGATTCAGTTTCGCTTATTGTGCGGAGAAACCGTTCAGTGACTACAAATCCGATATATACTACTATTTCTGGACGTTCTTGAAAAAGATGGAAAAGGAACTAAAACGGCACTTTTTTTAGTGAGCTTTCGGAGCTGAGACTTTCAGAAGTATTAGTTAATAATGAAATTATTCCTGCTCTTTCTCAAGAATCTTTGGAGTCACTCACGTTCTGCAATTCTGTCCTCATAGAAAATGAGTTCACTAAGTTGCTCAACAGTGACCGCTTGGCAAGCCTGCGACGCTTTCATATCCAGGCATCGCATCTCAGAGGTAGCACCGTCATAAATAATGAAAACATTATTCGTTTGATAGCTGAATCCTCGCTGGCGGAGCAATTAGAGGAATTGAGCATTGTTAGCATGAGTTTTAATGACGGAAATCTTCAAAGTATTCAGTTGGAAGGATTGAAGTTTCCGAAGCTAAAGAAGTTGGATTTGTCGCAGAACGTTAGTCTAGGATTTTATGGCTTGAAGAAAATATTTCAAATAAAGATGCCTTGTTTGGAATATCTTAATATTGAGCATATCAAATGCTCTTATACGGACCTGCAAACGCTCCTAATAAACCGAGCTTCAAGTCTGAAAGAATTGAAGCTGGATGCCAACGAAATTGAAATTGTAAACTTGGATATGCTTATTGGATTCAGAAGAAAATTTTTGAAGTCCACTAACTATGGACTGTTTGCTAATAGAACTTAGGAGGGTGAAGTTATTGTTGTATTTTTGATGGAACCATAGTTTCTCCCAAAGTTTCACTGAATATTTATGATTCCAGTAATTAGTTGTTACTGTGTATGCTAATTAATTAAAATAAAAAGGTAGCTCTAAATCTTGAGCTTTATTCTACAGAAAAGAAGAAGTCGGGATGCTGAGTTGAATAGAAGCCAAGTATTAGCTAGGCCTCATGAAATGAGAGACAATTCTAGACGTACTTACTAAAATTCTTTTGCTTCACCGCACGAATTAAGTGGTAGAGTGAAATAATTCTCAAAACTAGAGGGAAAACGATCCTAAGAAGGTGTTAAGCGATTAAATATGCTTCGCATAGAAATCTACAATAAATAAGAATTTGTAATTTCTCAAGCAAAGAAAAAAATTACAAAATAATCGTAAGATTCATGGTATCGCCAGCCCTCCGAGTTGTACATTGACTTTTGGCTTTTGAAACTTCTTCATTTGAACCGTTAGACTTCACCATAACGTCTCTATTGAAGGATTTTCTAGAACGATACATCTTATTGCGATCTGTCATAAAAAATTGGTTTCTTTCTCATTTATGCTCCAAAACCAGCATCAAAGCTGAGGTATTATTGTAAAGGGAGCTTGCTTCAAAGTTTAACATTTCTGGCAATGCTCTGATTAAACGCTACAAAATTCCCGCGAAACAAAAAGCTTTGATTAAGAATTTTGGAACTTTAGATCAACTTATAGAAAAGCGCTTGTGAAAAAAATAATAATAGACTCAAGCGCCGTCACAGGAATTCAAGAGCAAGCAATCAAATTTAATCAAGCGCTGTTTTTAGCTTTGCATGCGTTCGTTAGAAAAAATAAAGCTGACCCGTATTTAAATAGCAAGAGCAAACCGTTGGTCTTGATTTCTCTCAATAATTGTAAGCTCCGATTTTTCAGTGAGAACCAATATTTCCGTTGTCACAGGGTAAAACTACCATTCACTTAGAAAAAGCCTTCAATACTCGTTTCTCAGCTTTACTTTTAGATCTTGAAAAAAATATTACATCTGACAGCCATTTACATCATGCTCCTCACAATATGTAGAAAAAAGTCCTTTAATGCGAGCAACTGGCTAACGGTGCATTTGTATTGATGCTAACACATGACTGAAATAAGCAGAGCTGATATTATTTTCTGTCACCTCCAATTCTGCATCTGTAAAAATTAATAATTTTTTCCATTATTGAACAGTTTTGGAATCTCCGATTATTAACATTCTTTTTAGTTATAATTTGCAAACCAGCTCGATTCAAAAGAAATCAATATTAATTAATATTCACTTCTCTAAGTTTAAAATTGGACCCACGATCCAGTTCAAAAATATTGAAAATGAAAAATTCAGGTCTATTGAACGCTAGAGACGAGTTCCTCCTAAGAAATGACTCCAAATGTGAGTCTCTTGTCAGTGTCGACGATGATGCGGAGGATAGCGGTGGCCAGGAATTACAAGAAAGACAAGAATGCTTTCTAAATTCTCATAAACGATCTCTTTGGAATCCATTTGAACAGGATGAACATAATCTGCTTGATAAATGTACAAACGAGGATCTGCTTGAGACTGAGAATGACCAATCGTCATCTTATCCCCCTCCATTGGCGTATACAAAATCAATTGGGACAAGAGACAGAGCTAGGAGAGATATCCTTGAGTATATACGGGAAAAGAAAGCTAGGGCTGCACAATCAGAAGCGACTTCTCCAAAAGGAGATGAAAGACCTCAAAGTTTAGCCGGTTCGAGCCAAGAAGACAAATTTATTGATCATTTCAGCTCAAATGCACTCATTCATTCTAATGCCATGTATGATCGCAGTGCAACAAACCTATTCCATCTTATGGGTAATTCAGACGCAGAGGCTGAGCGGGAAAACGCCGATGAACCAAATGGGGATTCGAACCAACAGGATATTCCTATGCTACAATATACCAAGGGTGTCTCGTTTGAGAGAAAAGCTAAGGAGGATATTCTCGCATTTATTCGGGAGAAGAAAATGGCACAAGCCAAGGAAGAAGATCAATTGCTTGATTCCGAGCAGGAGAATGACATAATACCTGTGCTCACTTATACCAAATCTTATAGCTTTGAAAAAAAGGCGCGAGAGGATATTTTAGCTTATATAGTAGAGAAGAAAAAGTCAAAAAGTGCTCAAGAAACAGCGGCAGAAGACTCCAGCAAAAGAGGATTTGAATCTGATTTAAAACTAAATATCAGTTCTGAAATTGAGGATATGCCCCAAAATCGACGAGGGTTGGGGACTTTGAAAACGAATAAGAGAAATAATGTCGAAAAGATCGGCTTCACATTCTTTGTGAGTCCTAACAAACAAAGTCCTAACAAGCAAATAAATAGAAGAGAATACTCGTCTCCTTCTCCCTCTCCTAAATTTCCAAAAGACATTCAGTTCGGTAAAGAGCATTCATTGCAGCTGCTCTCGAAAGTTCTTGGGAATAACTCGGCTCAAGTACAATTCGATAAAGTTCCACAATCTGGTATATTCATAAATCCTCAACGAAAGCGTAGTCTTCCCACAGTATCTCAATATGCTGAAATATGTTCACCCAAAAACCCAAACTTGCAAGTTCTTAAAGCAAAAATTCTTGAACTTTCGCAGAAGTCTTACTTTGAACCTGTCGAATTGATCAAAACTTTCCCACATGAAACACCTCGAATTACTAAGAAAGTTCAAAGAAAGGATACAAATTCTGCTCCACAGGAGAGCCGGAGGAGCTATCAACGAGATCACCGTCGAAGACGTGCTTCGCTTGGTGAAATGTTGGATATAGGAGGAAATTATCAGAGCTATAATTTTGAAATTCTCAAAAAAGAGAATATTGGCTCAAAATTGAATTATGGCGGTTCGAGAAAAAACGTAGGCAGTGATCTCTTCACTAGGTGTCGCGGGAGCAGCTCTTCATAGACGCCACTTGGAGAATATTCTCTGCATAAAACTCCATTCACAACCGCATTTTGACTGTTTTGGAGGCCATTCAATTGATAAACCTTTCTCTGAGAAATGAAGACAATTTTTTTGAACAAAAGTCAGCACTAATATGTTTATTTTCACGCTGACAACAAATATATTTTAATTTACTTTTTTTCTTTCAAGAAATGCGATATATTAAACTTGATTTCAAAGTCTGGTGTGTGTTTTTTTGCAAAAAAGCACTAGAATTTTTATATTCAATAATATTTGCTTGAGGTGTTACTCAAGAATCCAAATTCTTTGTCCGCCAATGTGAATAAAATAGGAAGCCAATGAGGATGTAAAATGAAAGTAACGAGTCCCACTTCCGGTCTGTATGATTTGGATTGCTCTTAGCATTGTAGAGGAGGTTTTATCGACAAATCAATTTATGATTGAGACCGTCAGTAAATGATATTTCTTTCATGTTTCCAATATTTAGCTTCAATTTTTCTTGGATGTACGTTCAACTAACAAATAATATATCTATATCTCCGAATGAAGGAATAATATTCTGGATAAACATAAGTAAAGTATTTGAAAAGGAACGAAGAGAATCGACTTTATTTTGAATGACATTCAAAAACCAAAAAAGTAATTCTTTTTGAGTTCCTTAGTATTCTTAGTATTGATGAACATTCAATCGATCAGTTTTGCTTTGCATTCAAGGACAGATAGAGAGTTAGATGTGAAGTAAATAACTAAAAAAGAACACCGGCTGAGCTTTCACAGTTCTATTTATAGTGAGCACGATTCTTTCAGGTTTTTCCAAATTATATTTTGATTAAATTCTAAAATTTCGCCAGTGAGCTCAAGTTAAGTTTAAGATTGTTCTCAGCTAATTAAATAATGAGAGAGAAAAAACCCCCACTTTAAAATAGCTTTCCGAAAAGAGAGAGAAGAACTGTCACATCAGCTCATCCTGTGATTTTTGTTGGAGCTCTGCTCATGATGAACAGTTAGCTCAAGGTAGCTGCATCAAAGAATCTTTAGATATCGATTTTATAACAGAATTTCGCACCACATTTAACAAGCTACTGTCAAAATTATATTTTCATTACAATGAATGAGGAATAGTTTACAAAGGCCGAAGAATTTCATTCGAAAGAGTAGAGCAGAAAATGAAACAATATTGTTCTTTTCTATCTGGAACACCAGCAATTTAATTTTGTTCATTTTTTACTGAAAAATAAAATAAATTAAAAACCAATAAAATACCAGGGCCAAAATTCCAATTTTTTCCTTAGATTGTTTCTTTGGCAGCATTCATGTAACCAAAGAGAGGAGAATCGATTGAAATTTGGTACCTCTCCATGGTATTCGATTGACTGGGAGCTCATTGACCAATGCTGTGAGCATCCCCTTCTATTTTTCTTTTGGACTAGAAAAATGCCAGCATTTTCTCCTATTAAAAATTGATTTATCAAAAGCATTTATCAAGCTCATTCACTGGTTGGTACACAGCAAACCAATAAAATAAAATTTTTCGGAACTTTCTTCAGAGAATAAACTGGAAATTTGAGTTTTTTCAGCGTAATAACACGTGATAATCATTTATAAATTCTGTAAGAGGAAAAAACAAGAAAGAAAGCAAAAATGAAGTTATTGCTCAGCTTGATAAAATTCAACAACTTATATTATGGAGCATTCAAAAGTCCTCGAATTATACATGTGTTCATTTGCATTCAAGTTTTACAACTTGCATCATTGATCACAACACTCAACGACTTGCAGAGCACTTATCATAATCGTATGCTCAGAAGTTTTTTTCAAATAATAAGCAAGACATCTATTGTGGCATGGAACTCGATCGGGCCTACTGATGAGATACCTATCATCTTCTGCAGCTATCTCATTATCTACAACTTTCTCCAGCTCACCACGGTATTTCTTGCTTATAAAGATAAAGCAGGAGAGTCCACAAGATTAATTGTTCTATTCTACAAACTTCTGGGAATGCTCTTTGAGTACGTGCTCTTTATCCCGATGCTTTCCTGGGTATTTTTCACTCGAGTACCTTCAATCGGATACTTGTCTGCGGAAATTTCCTCTACGTTTCTAGACAAATCACCTCAGTGGCTCTACTTTTTGACAATCATATTGCTGATAATTGCTACGATGTTTCATTTTGCTGGGAAATTCGCTAATGTCTGCTTCAGTAAGTACCCAGAACAAGACAAACTGACAACAAGGAGCTTCATTTTTGACCTACAGAAGCTCTTAATGACAATATGTCTAGTAATTCTGACCTCTAAAGCGACCAATTTTCAGATAGCTAGCTTTTGGCCGGCTCTTGTGGGTTGTTTACAGCCCATCATCAATGTCACACTTGACCTCTGTTATCTTGGATATAAAGTCCCTTCAGCAAAGCTATTTCATCTGTTCTTAATGGCATGCTACTTCGTCCACTCTTTGCTTATTCTGATCAGCATAGAGCTAAAAAGTCATCATGAAGGGACAACAATGTCAGCTAACTTCTTCACATTTTTCGGAATAATCTATTTCATATCAATACCTCTTTTCGCGAAGCTGTGTGTTAGTTTGATATGCAACATATCCAGACTACCAATGCAAACTCTGGCTTTGTTCCAGAAAAGCGCTTCTATTGGAAAAGGACTCTCCTCTATTTCTCAAAACAAGAAATTTGAAGAAATGCTCTGCTTGCTATACGAAAGAAATGATCAAGCTACCACTTTATCAAATCGAAAAATGTTCATATCGAGCCATATTGGTGCTTGTAAGAATGATCTATGCTTTTGCTTTAATGAAAAATGGGAAGCCCTACGCTTCGATGTAGATTTAGTCGACTCTAACCAAGAGGATGTTCGAACTCCGACCTCACCGGTGTCACTAGCCTCTCTGCAAATAGAATTTATAGAAGCAGCTTATGAAGAACTATTAAAAGCCACCCAGGGGCTTTACCTAAGACAGAATTTATGGGCGTTGATTGATCTAGTTCTGTATCAAGCCTTATATCTTGAGAGACCACTAAAGGCTTGTATAACTTTCGAAAAATTCAAAGGGTCCTATTCCTCATTTTATGAAAGACATATCCATGCTGCACTTGGACTGTTTCTTTACAATTTTTTCCTAAACTCACTCGGAACTGCTGAAAGATCGCTGTTCAAGGTCAAGTTTCTCGACGGTCTTGAGCTTGACTTAATATTACAAGATATTCTGCACCGTTTCCAAAACATTAAACAGTTGATGATAGATTTCTACCAACACCTGGGAGAAGCAAGTCTTGTAGATCTAAATTTCCTATACAACAAAGGGAGAAGTTTCATAGACAATTCTACCAGTCTCGAAACCCTGTTGGAGCAACAGCTGCTGAAAGGGAGTGTTAATCCTCAGATTCTAGCGCTGCTTATCGACTTTAAACTCAGTATTCTTGGTGGGAATAAATATTCTGTGAAGACTCTGCAAAATAAACTGCAAGTGAGCCTCCTGAGTAAAAAAGCCAACATCAATAACTTCTTCACAACCAGCAACCAATCGTCCGTTGATTTTTTGAACAACAATAACGTTTTCTTGGCAATAGACCTTGCAATCAATCCTGGTGAGATAATTGCTCACAATTCGAAACTTTTCGTTGATCTGGGATATTCCTATGAAGAGTCAAAGCTTTCTCTCAGACAAATTTTGCCATTCCCAGTGTTCAAGCATGTTGAACTTAGTCTCAACAAGCTATTGACTGTCAATCAAAGTTCGTTAGAAATAGGGAAGATACCCCTAGATTTAATATTTTTGGCTCATACACGAGGCTATCTGATTCCTTATGAAGGATACGCAAAAGTAGAGTTTACAGAAACAAGTCAGAGGATACAAGGAGCTGTAGCAATTAAAAAGATCGAGAGTGACTCCGATTACATTCTGACAGAAGCGTCAGGCGAAATCATCTCGGGGACCCATAATGCACTGTCAGTGCTAGGAATTGATTTCATTGAGGAAATGAAAGGGCTGAACATCTGTGTTTTGATACCTAATTTGTCAAAATATTATTTAGACATTCCCGAGCATGATGAAGAGCTATATCCAATACAGAAGCAGGAAAGCGGGAAGTTTAATGCTATAGTCTACTGGAAAGAAAATGTTGCTCAAAGGAAAGCTATGCAAAAGCAAATGGAAGAAACTAATGAGTTGTTACTTGAACTAAGCCAAAGGGCAAGAAGTGAAAGAAGAGATAGCGTTTCGCCCTCTGGCAAAAACATCCAGCTATTTCATACCGAAGTCTTTGGAAAAGCCCCAAAGAGGTTTTTGGTCTCTCTAAGGGTTAGAAAGTACGAAATCGAAAATAACCGATTCAAAGTTATTGAAGTTCTATCTTGTACCAAGCTTTCTGATGGATTAATAAAATTGAATAGCTCTGAAGGGTTTTTCAGTAGCGATAACGATCCATCTGTCATCGTATTTCCAAAATTCAAATCTGATGTTATCGAAGAACCCGTGGAGCTGAATGTTCCACACGAAGGCGGAACCAACGCATCAAAGCTCGTCTCCGGGAACGCCGGAGATTTAAAGGCCAAGGAATATCTGAAATCGACTCTAATGAATCTCTGTTCAAGTCAAAAAGAGTATGATGAGCCTATTCAACCAATTCTTGCTTATAGATCAGCGAATTTAACAGAGTCCTCAAAAGAAGGGGAATGTTCAAAAGGCCAGATCAGATCAAGAAGCAACCATATCAATCTTCAGCTGGAATTGCACAAGACTAAGACAGCAGCAATTTCATCAGGTGGATCATCAAAGGCGAGCACTCAAGCCTCCTATACTTTAAAATCGATGCTTCAAGCAAATTTAAATTATCGCGTTCTTCAAATGAATTTTGTTATGGGGCTTTTGGGAGTTGCCCTCATTATCGCACTGTTCACAGCTCAGTATGTAGGCTACAAGCAGAGACTTGACGAGCTCGGTTTGCTCTGTACCTCTTTAAAATATCCAATCCTGATTGGCTTGAATCTACAGATGCTGGCGAAGGAATATTACAAATGGGAACTCGCAATGAACAACCAAATAAACATTACGAGCTGGTTCGACGAGATGACTAAAACGATTAACTTTCCAGCTTATATAGATCTAACCACTACCCACCAGATGGAGGTCCTTGAAGGCGTCGACATAAGCCCAGAAATAAGTAAATACTTGTCCAAGTGGGACAACTCGGTCCAAATGAGATATTCAGATGGACAGACCGTGAACATGTCTCTTACGCTTGCAGTACTTTTGCAAATTCAAGCAGGACGACAATACTTTTCTGATCAGGTACTCAATAGCCAGGAACACGAAAGGTCACTCAGAAATGGGTTTCTATTGGAAAACAATACCAATTTACTCTATGACCAGCTTCTGGATATGAACAACCATCTCTACCACGAGATTGAAAAAAGAATCGACAATATTTTGAATTTCAATGTTATCCTCATCATAGTCGTTTCTTTAACAATCGCTGTTCTCGCAGCCTCTTGCATTATTATGTACAAGAGGATCAACACAAAGAAACTTCGAATGCTCACCATGCTCCTCACGATACAGAAATCAGACTTAAAAAAGGAATACCACTCCATTAGTAATGTGGGAAAGAAAAAGCATGATCAAAATAAAAGTGAAAAACTCAGACAGAGAGTGGTGAGCAATTATGTGTATCGAAACAGCTATGAGTATTTAAAATATTTTGGAATGTTTATTGTGTTTGCGGTATTCTTGATGCCATTTATTTTGGTCTTTGACCAAAAAAAGCTTCAAATTGAAGCGACTCTCAGCGGTGTGCAAAATATTGATGTGTGCGTGCAATTCGAAGCACATCTAGCCTCAGTTTTTGCACAAGAGTTTAATTATTTTCGGCACTTAAACTCCAGCTCTGTTGTTAGAGAGGCCATAAACGCGAGAAAAGAACAGGAATTAACTGCAAGTCTAGTGCAGTATTCGCTTTTTCAAGATTTTATGACGAATTTTGGACACCTTCCAAATCAAGACACGTACGAATCAGAAGTATCACAGAAGATCTTTGATGGGTTATCAAATGTCTGTGAAAGTCTCGATCAAACTGATTTCTTTGTTGAAGCATGCAAAACTTGTAATAATGGCATAGGTGATCTGGGAATCATTGAGGCGATAAACTCCTTGCATCAAGAAGGTAATTTCAATTACAGAAAAATCGTTAATGCTTCGAGTGCGGAACAAGCACGAAACGTCTTGACGCGAACTACAACTGTTATTGAGACAGATTTTCTACAAGTATCAGTCAACAGATATCTTAGGCAAATAACGATTCTGATGACTACGAATTTCGTGAACTTTATGGAAAAAATCAGCAAGGAAGCTTTCGACACGTTCATCGCGATCGCGCTAATCATCTTGCTGATTCTCGGAGTAGGATGGGCAGCTTGGATCAGAACACTGCAGAAGACTCTAAATGATACCAAAGACATCTATAGGATTTTACCAACTCATATTCTCGAGAACTCAAAGTTGATAAAGAATTATTTCAAAAAAGAATTTCAGCAATCTTTCAAATTTCATTAGGCGAATTTAAACTTACGTGTTTGCTGTAACAAAGCATTCATCCATTTTGTGCATATTACAAAAATGAATATTTTTTTGCAAAAAAATAAAACGACTCGCATCACATAATATTGAAAAGGAGAAAGGGAATGTAGCAACTAGACATTGTTTTACAAAGCATTGGTAAAGTTTCTCGTCCGCTCAGCTTCATTATCAATTAAGTAGATGAAAAATTCGTTCAATAATTAACGAATAGCGGGAAATCAGCTGTCCCATTTCAAATAATTGATACTCCATGGAGCTTCTCCCCTGGGGATTTATTTCTATCTAACGATGCCATAAGCGAGACCTCTCCTTCTGTATCGAGGCGATATTTTCGCGAGGAGATCGAAAACTCAATTTGAGCATTTGTTGCTACAAGCTTCTCCTCATCATAAGGAGGCTTCAGAAATGGTGGACGATACACCTTGGCTGAAAATTTGCCATATTGAACATCACGCTTTAAGTTGTTCAACTGGAAGAAAGCCCAGCCGGTGATCTTAAATTCTTTGTTAGCAAGTGTTTTATATCTCGCAGAAAGTGGTGAAGAACCTTCGTTATGTCCGAGTTCCGACTCCCTTTCTGTTGAATTCATTTCTGATAACTCAAGTGTTTGAAAAATAAGATATAGATTTCGTTTGAAGCCTTGATTGTCCAGAATATATTGCAAATCTTGATTAACGAATCTTTCAAAGTCAAAGAATATTTCGTTTCCGGCTAGCTCTCTTGGATAGAGACTGTCAGCAGGTCCAGGGTCTCTAGTATCTTGGTATACTGGAGTGTAGAAAGCGCATTTGATTCCTTTAGAGTCCAGTATTATAACGGATTCTTCAGTGATATAGCAGCCCAAACGAAACGAAGACTTCGAAGTATAGTTTAATACCGAATGGATTGTGATCACCACTCCTCTTTTCTCTTTATTGCTGAATTTGACTTCTGCCTCTAACTCTGTAGGCTTCTTTTCGCAGGTACAGTTTCCCATTGATAAAATCAAAATTATTCGATATAACAATTCGAGCGGTAATTTCATCCACTGATTGACTAGGCTTTTAGAAATTCATCTAAAACTTAGGAGTTTTGGATAGATGTAAGAGTCGGATTAACTATCATTATAGAGGTTGATGTGATCATTATTGTAAGAGCAAACTGGAAACGAAAGATTTCAAGAATTCATGATTCGTTGATTTCGTTTCAGAGAGAGACTGATTCTCAAGAGCTCAAAGCATTGACACAAACAATCATAGACTCTCTTTTCATCGCAATGATCTCCATAGAATAAAACCCATCTTATTTCATAAAGACCCGATTTTTCATAAAAGCATTCCAGAATAGGCAAAAGTATTATTAGATCTCTCCAGCACAAAGTTTAATGCAGAAGCAAACATGCAACCACAGAATGAAAAATATTTCTTAAGTGTTTTAACAAGCTAAAAAGCTGTTTTGGATAGCGCAAATTGGCAGATATTTCCAATCAGATTGGCTTAATTTTAAGTTTACTCTTGTCTGGAAAGACATAACGAGGGACATCAGCAAGCTTTGAAGGGACATTATAATGGCCAGGACCGGGACTAGATGAGTTGCCAAAACTCGTATCTTTCTTTCCGCTTCCGATTCTAGATTGAAGAGCATCATTAACATCAAAGGTTTTCTCACTGAAAGGCTTACTTTCCACCTATTCCTCCCCATTTTGTCTGAACATTATAGTAACCAGGACCAGGACTTCCATCTGCAGGCTTATATATCCCTTGACGTTTATCATGGCTAAAACTAAACACATCAATCAGTTAATTTCTCTACGTCTGCTGATTAGAATGCTGAATATACCTGACATCTGCACCACCAGTTTTATAAAGGCTTGATGATGGACTATATGCGCCTGGTCCAGGGCTATCTCTTCTTTGCATGAAAGAACTGTCTAGACGACCACCTAGCGAATACTATCGTAGGAAGTGTGTTTGAGGGTAATTTTGTGGAGAAATGGTACTTTGGGCCCTTCTACTGAGGCAGCTCTAACTTCATAGGTTCCAGGTCCAGGAGAGTCTGTTGCTTCATTTAAAGGTCGTCTTTTTGAAGTACCCAACCTTTATTTTGATTTTATTAGTCAGAAATTCATGAGGAAAATCTACCTCACATTAGGCGGATTCGGTTTGTCAATGGGCTTGGTCTTGTATGTTCCTGGCCCAGGTGTATCACTCTTTCCGTAAAGACCATCTCTTGCAGACTTTCCAAACCTATTTTAAAATTTTTTCAATCTATCAAATCTGTGTCTGAAGATAGTGTGATACTTGGTCACGAGTTCTTGCTTTCGAAGTGAGACGAAACGGTCATTTATGTCGTACGCTCCAGGACCAGGAATTTTTGTGTCTACTTTAAAGCTGTCCCTTCTTGCGGTTAGAGATATAGGTTTGTTCACAAGTGTGCTAGGTTGTGTATAAGTTCCTGGACCGGGGACTGAGCCTGATCTCGTTGACAGTCCATCGCGTTTAGAAGTGCCAAATCTAGCAAGGAAAAAATATAGGTTTTCGACATGCATCATTGAAAGAGTATAAGTTACAGAATTCTGGGAGCAGCCTTCACTATAATCCGATCATTTGTGCTAATGTAGGCTCCAGGCCCAGGGGTATCTGTCCGGAGTGCGAGATCATCTCTCTTGGCAGAGCCCATGCGAATGGAAGGCATTGTTTGATTTAAAAGGTTTGTTTTGGCATCATAAGCCCCTGGACCGGGGTTGAGGTTTTTCGCATCAGCATAATGTCTTCCTGAGAGCCTGAAAGAAGAGAGATATTACAACTAAAGAGATCCATGAAACTGCGAAAGTTACGAATATGCTGGCGTTTTGCGTTGTGCTGATACTGAGCGGGCGGGTTCATACGTACCAGGACCTGGCGTATCGTTGGCTTGATAAAATGAGTTGCTTGTTCTGCCCGAAATGTGATATTTTGGTCCGTCAAACAGCTTGTAATGAGTTAGAACAAGCTTAAAAGGTAAGAGTTCACCATTTTGTTTGGCAAATGATAAGCACCCGGCCCTGGAACATCGCTTTTTTGCATGCGAGATCTTGGAGCAGTTCCCATTCTGAAAGCAGTGTGAGCTTTGAATTATAGGACATATCAAACCTGAAACTCGTGTTATTCGAAAAAATTTTGTTGTCTCTAATGTTATATGAACCGGGACCAGGGTTATCCAGTGCAGAGTTCTTTCCACTCTCTGAAGCAGCAAGATAAAGCGGAATAGTATATACGATATTACCTAAACGGCCTGCTAACGACCAAGCTGGCGGTGAAGACATAAACTTTTATTATTGGGATATTTTTAGTATAATTCAGCTTGAGTCTGGAGCATTAAAACCCAGCAGGTTGTTACAGAAATTTAGTTTTTCTATTCAACAGAATCATTTCTCGTACAATAGCTGATCTTAGCTATAATCGACCGCTGTAAAATGCGAGTTGTTTAAATCTTTGGTTGTTGCTCATATTCTTTATTATTGTTGTATGGTAATGTGAGGAAAATCGGAAGATTGTCTTTGAGTCATTTTCCGAATCTTTATGCATAACTTAATTTCAAGCTTAAAAACGCAGTAGCTATCATAATAGATGCGCCGTTTTCAATTCATGCTAACTCTCAGTAACCCAACAAATGTTCAATAAATCAAGAATGGAATTAATCAAACTATCAAAAAGAATTTGGGCATTATTCTTCACTCTCGTTGATCGAGATTGATTTGAAGCGTTAGATTCTTCGGATGATACGATCTTAATATCTTTTTCCTTACTGGTGATGAAGCTCAACTAACAATCTTCATTTGTGAAAAAAGTAGGTGCTCTTTGACAGATAAACTAGGAAAAGGCGCAAAGGAATGAATAAATGGCCACCACACTATCAGAAATAGATAAAAATAATTGAGATTCATCTCTTATTTGTATCTATGATAAAAAAATAAATTAAAATCCCCCTTAACTAAGTTCTACAAATAAGGAAAACATCCTGGAAGATAGAGGAAAATAAGATATATGCCATACTAAACTCGAGGATAGAATCACACCCATCTACCAGACGGATTGAGAGTCTTTTAGCTATGCACCAAACAGCACAATAAAAACTAATTACCAAGTCTAAAAGCAGCCCCTTCCTTTCCCATAGCTTAGTGGAGCAAAATAATGATAAATTGAAGTGTGCCACACCACTCAGTATTGACAGCTTCTGCTATCAGTCGTACTCTTGCTTCCAATACTAAAGAAATGATCTTTCATTATTCATTCGTGAGACTTGGTTCAATTTTATAACGAAAACTGCCGAGTTGTTATCTGAGAAAAAAAATTTGCTATCCCACTACCCAAGTTGCAAGTTATTTCGGTCACCGAAGAAAGGTCGAGTAAATGATTAATTTGGAGCTGCCTTGAGTATCCAAAATTAGATATTGAAAACCACAGGGAAGATGTTAAAGAAGGAGTAATCTCTCAAACGACAAGGCTGCAATATTGCGGCTGTAAAATCAATAGGTCTCAGCGGACTCAGCGAGTTTTAGATTTGGAGTAAATGGCCTCTGGGCAGCCTTTGTCAAAGTATTGCCTCCTAGAACCTCTCCTTCGAAAAACCTACATCCTTCTGACAGATTGCAGAGATTTGCACATCACATCATTGTTGCTGTCTTTGCTATAAACATATTCTATTCTTGTAGGGATTGAGAAACACACTACGAAACCTCAAATTCAGATAGGCATAATTTGGCCTTGCTTTTGACAGAAATAGCTAAAATTTCTTCGATGAATAATACTTTGACTTACTTTATAGAAAAAGGACGATTATATGAACGAAAAAATTCTCAGGACAATTCAGGCTACGTAAAGAGGTGAAGAAGAACTCTGACTCCTAACTTCAGAGTTCTACGTTAATAATCATCCATTTTATGGTTCAATAATTACAACTATGTTTTGCTCAAATTGCAGTTCTGTATATTTCCTTCAGCCTCTTTTCTTTCTACAGAGAGAAATCTCTTAACAAAAGGAGATCGAGCTGTCGAGGAAAAATCCAGACTGCATAGAAAGCAAAAGTTTTGTAATTAAAAACCAATTTCTATATCATGGATCACCCTGGCTACAGGTAGCTCTCCTCTATCGTCGGAGTTCGACTTGTGAGTCACGAGATTCTTGAATCTTCGATAATATCCATCCATTGGACGAGCAGTAGTCTAGAAAATAAAAACAAGGTTAAATATTACGAGATAGTGATTGAGCCAAAGCTCTCAATCCAAAGAGAACTCTCCCAAGCGACGATCTCGATGACTCTCGAAATCCATTTGAAGGCTTACGCACTCTGTCAGAATTTAAATTTTGTGAAAACTTATTAATATAATTTATAAAGCAAATTTCTCATTTACTTGCTGTAAAGGAATTCTATTTGACTAAGTGGTTAATAAAAAACTACCTTAATTTCTTGATTCTTGGATTAACTTCCTAAAAAATTATTAGAAGCAAGCCTTTTTCTGGTTCTGGGCATTTTTCTCTTGTGCCAATACTTATTCATTCAATCAATATCGCCATTTACTCCAATCAGAGAGACTAACTCCATCAACTCTTTCGAAAACTCTCTGGGATCAGACGCTTGTCTTCCATTCTGATTAATCTGTAAAACAAGATTACATATTACTAAGCATAGTGATGTATTGTCATAATGATTTATTCCTCTGTATTATTTATTCGAGAAATGCCTCTTGGAAGAACGAATATAAAAAAAAATATCAGCTCGGATCACAGAAGACATGGCAAAATCATTTATATATAAATAGAAATTTAAAGGATTTTGATGCTAACTGCCTTCTAATAAGTCTCGGAGGGAAACGAGGGATTCTTCATTGCGAGTTCTTTTTCTACGACTTACTCTATCTTTAAATGCTGAATCAGTAAATATGAAGATGACGCGCTGATCTTTTTTCGGGTCGAGAAATATCTCAGGATTTGTGAAAAAAGAGCAATGAATTCAAGAAGCGATATTTGATGGTTGCAGCGAACTGGCATACAAAACAGAGTGTTTGGTAAGCAACTATCCATAATATCATTTCCTTGATAAATAATAGGTCACCCTCGATGTTATTCGCCTAGTATTATATAATCTCTTAACCTCACTCTATATGCGTCTGGCTGACACATCTCTTTTGCAACTAAAACACCAGACACTCCAAACCTTGAAAATACTATTTATAATGAAAAAGACACCTCGATCGTTAGAGTAAACTACTCTATTATGATTCTCGGCACTAAACTTCTCCGGATCTACTTTACATGAGCATAATGTGGCTCATAGTTAGAGGGAAACCCTGCTCATCAATGAACAGCAGTATTCCATCAGCACTTTAAAAACATTCAGTGATTTTAACTTAGCGCTCGAATATTAAAGTTATACTGATTTTTCTATTATTCAATTATTGGAAACCAAGAAAGTCTACATGCATCAGAAAAGTGA
>ENA-UOTX01000741-UOTX01000741.1-compost-metagenome-genome-assembly--contig:-NODE-741-length-31482-cov-12.971278_pt1 | contig 31482 bp, 39 predicted proteins | sample MGYA00238143_ERZ746982 | MGnify/ENA primary metagenome ERZ746982 (study PRJEB28758, sample SAMN06268862) | compost metagenome | isolation source: single cell | place: USA: California, Emeryville, Joint... | reverse complement strand
AAATATTCGAAAATTTGATAGATAGTGTTGATTTTGAAGGTGGTTGGTCTGAGATTTAGAAAAGTATGTGATGTGATTTAACCCTTTCGAGAAGGTTGAGATATGGGCATATAATCTGATGATAAATTCGCTTTCCCCGTTGGTATTTCATCAATGATACTCAATTGTTAAGGGCTCTTCGGAATGTGATAGCAAATTTCGATTAGCCTGAAAGGAACCGCTTTCTCTGCACTACTTCCTGTTACATATATATTAGTCGTTACGGGTACTATATCGATAGACAAACAACTAATGATCCAGTTTTGATAAATTGTTCTACAATGGTTAAGAAATGAATAAATGGACAAAAGCAAATCACTTCTTGACTGTAACTAAGCTAAATGATACTCAATAGAGAGTCCATAACATTTTGTAAAATCGATGAAGATGGATAAGAATGGCTAATGAATAATTTTTGACGTAAACCGTCAAATTAGTTGAAGTAGTTAATCTCTGCATAAATTTGCGAACGGCACAATAATTTACTCGTTTATCACTTGAAAATATACTTATACCCCAGTGATTCTCCATTTCCATCCAAATTTCTCCTAATAGCTTCAAAAAACTTCACATTTATCAGATAAAATGCATCAAACTCCTTTAAACCCGCATCCCACCTTTAACTGAATGACACTCTCGCCGTTTTAAACCCCATTCTATGACTTTTCTTCTAGTGCATGCAATGCCTTCAATATCTTTCTTTACGTATATGATTTATCACTCTTGCATTATTAATAAACCAGAAAAAGGATAAAATCGAATTTAGGAAGCCGACTCAAAATGGAAGAAGTACCTCACCTCTCCACCTTCAAACCCGATCTCACACCTCTCCTTAGATTCAAATCGTTGATTTTTCAAAGCTCAAAAAAAAGAAGAAACCAGTTGAAGGTATACGCCCTCTCCTATCACATATTTTCTCAATTCGCTCTTTTAATAGAAGGAGAAGAACCACAGGACGCCTCCGAATTAGCAAACGTAAGAAAATCTCTCTTCTTCCCCGCGATCAACACTTCTGCTCCCTCAGGCCCAATTAATCGACTTCACCAAAACAAAGAAAAAGAAGGCCGGAAAAGAAAGTATGAATTATCTCAATGACGCTTCTCTAACGACTCTCACAGCACACGACGAAGGAAGCAAGGATGAGGCTAAACAAATCACCCCAGTTGCTGATAAAAAAGCAGAGGAAGGAAACAATTTCCAGGACCCTTACACCTTCGACTTCTTGTTGAACAGAATCTACGACATGCTTAAGGCTAACAACCCAACTCTGGGTAAATTATCGCAAGTTTTCGTTGTAACTAAGCGCAATTATAGGTGAGAAGACCAAGCTCGTCTTGAAGCCACCTCAAGTCGTTAAAATGAAGGGTAAAAGAACCGCTTGGGTCAACTTCGGAGAAATCTGCGAGAAAATGCACAGACCAACTGACCACGTATGCGCGTTTATGCTCGCTGAGCTGGGAACTGACGGTTCAGTCGACGGAGAGAAAATGAGTAACATTATTGTGCGGCAAATTGAGTTAAATGATGTTTTCTTTGTTTAGTTTTAAAGGACAAGCAACTTGCCAAGAATATCGAGAATCTGTTGAAGAAATATATTAGTAACCAGCTCATTCCTTCCTTGCTTTAATGAGTAACGATGTTAAATAGCTGAATACGTTACTTGCGCTCTCTGCAAGAGTCCTAATACTGAACTCGTGAGAGATAACAGCACCAGACTTCACTTCATGAAGTGCAACAATTGCAAGTCTGACACGTAAGAGGCTCGTTTGCCACAGTTGTCTAATATTTTCGAATGCTTTATAGTCGTTCAGTCGCTACTATCAAGGCCGGTTATCACGCTTTGGTCAAGGGAGACAGACAGAAAGCAAAGAACGCATAATTTTATTAGAGTGCATCATAAATTGAGGATAAAGTTCATGGCGTAAAATAACGCGTTTAGTTAATGTCTATTTGAACAATTGGAATGATTATTATCGATATCTTTATCACACTGCTCTGATCGAATCTATTACAAATAAACCCAATAACCTGAACTTATCTAAAGGAAAAAATGGTCTTTAGAGATATCTATCAACTAAATAAAGGCAAGTCTTCAGACTTTATCGTAAGAATTTTCAGAAAGTTTCCCATGGGAATGTTATTAAAGAGCTGCTTTTCTCATGCAGGTTTATTGATATAACAATCGTTCTGAATTACTGGAATATGAAAAGTTAATTATGAATGATATATAGACACAGGGAACATGGGAACTTTGAGTGTAATTCGGTTGAATAATCTATTCATAATAATTGAGACTAATAGCACATTCATTTACAAGGTTCAGGTCGGGTTGCTTCTCTAAGGAGACTTATAAGGAGACTTAATGTCTCTTTTTCGCGTTCCAGTTGGTGGGTGAACTTGTTGTTATATTATAATTATATACGTTGTTATTATATATAATGTTGAAAGGTCTCTGGTCCTGTTCAATGATCTCGGGATTCGAATACTTGGAAAGGAGGAGGGTTAAGAAGCATAGAGTTGTTTTGATTGTTACTTGACTAATAAGTTTGGTGGTATTAGGATAGCCGTAAGGATGAGGGCGGTAACTGCTGTGAGGGTCAATTCCCTGTTATCAAATGCATTTAACGCTCAATTTGTCAGATAGATAAGATGAGATACCTTTCCATTTGCTTCAGTGTATTTCGTATTCAAATAAGGAAGTTGTCCAGAAGACAAATAGACCCCTTCTGGCTCGTAGTCAGCTCGAGAATTTTCTATTTCTTGATCCTGAGCGTGATGAAACTATAGTACAATCACCTAGAAACAACAAGGAATTACTTCTGGAACAAAGTGGGAAGCTGCGGCGTTGAAGTTCTGCTTTGGTTTTGGAATTTTGCTTGTTCTGGAAATTTTGGTCTATTAAATTTTGTCTGAAATCACAGCCACAACTTCTAGTTTACGAAATTGGTGTAGATATCTTGAATATCGTAGTGATTTCTTCTGGGTCCTGCTGCGTTACCCATTTGATTTTTTTTCTGACTGTTTAGGTTAATCTGTGATTTTCTGACATTTTGAGGGCTTTTCCTGGGTTCTTCTTCGCCACCTTCCAGTTGAGATGTTTCTGAAGAGATGAAAAAATAGCAGAATTTCAACACTTTCTTTCATTGTTGTTTCAGAATTACCTGGCACATGGATATCAGCTAGTATCTTTCTCTTGGCACCGTGCACCAAATTGTCTTTTTTGCGGGATTTCGATCTGTTAATGAGTATAATACAACCACAAAAAACAATATTTCTATTAGAAGTACCTGGAATTCGGGTCTTTCGAACCCGTACCTTCATCTTCGCCGTGCTCAGCTATATCATAATTATAAGCTTTAAGAGCCGCTCCTCCATAGCGCGTTTTCATATAGGCCTCTGGCACATGAACTGGATTCGTTTCGGACTCGTTCTCATGCTTTTTCTTTCCAAAGCCGCCTTGAGCCTAAAAGAAAACGAAAATGATTAATCATCAATATTTTTTTTCTACTGCTTTTCCAGAATTCTTATTGAAACTATTCGAGCGGTTCGACGGTATATTTTCTTGCATACGGACCGATTCTCGATGTCCAACAGGCTCAACGCTTCTGTTTTCCTCCTGAGGTTTGATACTCTTTCTAGGCTTACTGCTTTCCCAAGAAAAAAACCAAATAAGGCTCCGAAAGCAATACAAAAACTTTCTACCTTTCATCATTAGCCCTCTCCGCCACGGCATTTCTCCCACGAGTTTGAATCAAATTCCCTGAAACAACCAGAGCTGGATTCGTAAATACTCCTACCATTGGGTTACTATTGTTCTTTGGAGCTATAATACAGCTATTCACGGGTTCTGAAGATCAAATCAACATACTTATCACAGAGCTTTGACCATTATTTTTCGGCGTTCGACCTTCCCCTTTGACTTGACCGCTCGCCACTACGTTCTGAGGCACCTCATTTAAACCTTCGAAATAAGGATGCTGGAGCGCCTCACTTGCTGTAAGTCTCTCATTAGGATCCATCTTCAGCAACCCTTTCATAAACGAGAGCCCCTTTTTCGAAATATTTCCTAAATAGCGTTTCTCTATCGTCTCAGGTTTTCCGAAATCCGGAAATTTCGTGCCTAGAAACCTCGGATGCTTCTGCATAAACTCTCTTTGCTCAGCAGGCAGCGGTCCAAGCACTTTTTGGATCACGAGGAGCTGGTCGATCTCGCTCTCGCCTGGGAAAAGCGGCTGACCGTCGATTAACTCCCCCATAATGCACCCAATTGCCCACATATCAACAGCTTTGCCGTAATCAGCGCAAATCAAGAGCTCAGGAGCTCGGTACCATCGTGTAGCCACGTAGTCAGTCATGTTAGAACCGCGCTGAGGGATCACACGAGCAAAACCGAAATCGCATAACTTTAGCGTCCCGTCACTACCACATCAATAATTATACTTCACATATTTTCAAGCATTATATAGCTTACGCGCTGATTAAGAGATTTTCTGGTTTGACATCTCGATGAATGATTTCGAGCTTATGGCAATAGTCAATCGCCTTGCACAGCTGAAAAATACAGCGTCGGATCCAATTCGGCTGTCAAATAACGCTCAATACAATCGAAATTAGCAATATTGCTTACGTCCAAGCCATTCGGTTGCTTTTCCAACACTTCCAGTAAGTTCTGCTCAACATATTCAAAAACCAAATACAGTTTCTCTTTTCTTCAGATAATTAAGCCATTTGATACGCTTCCTGAAGACTATACCTTTTAAAAGCTTCTCGTAGCTGCACGATGTTGTCTTGCTTGAGCATCCGAAGTATTTTCACTTCTCTTAGAGCATTGGTCCTAGCAAGCTCTTCCTCTTCTGATTGCTTAAACTTTTTTATTGCCACTACGTAAGGAATATTAAGCAAGTAAGGGAAATAAGCTTATCTCATTTGTTTCTTTGTTTTTGCATTTGAGGACTACGCCATACGCGCCTTCTCCGACTACCCCGAGGACTTCGTATTTGTTCATTAAGGCTTTTTTGAGAGGGAAAGCAATAAAATTTTTTGAAATAAATCTCAGTTAATCGCTTAAATTCAAAAATGTATCACCAGTTTTATTGCGCTTTCAGCGGCTAGATCCATTCAATAAGAAAGCATTTACTGTATTGGATTCATATTTACATTATTTTCACATGAGCATTATAAACACATCAATGAGCATCGGTATTTATGTATAAAAAGAGCAAGGTTCATTATTCTAATGTAAATCTCATTGTTTCTTATAAACAGTATTGTAAAAGCACTTTGCATCCTCGATAACGGTTTCAACAGGCTTCTCTTCCAAATACTTCTCGAAGTCAGAAAACTGGCTTTTGAATGCAGTAATAAACTCACCGAGGCTCTTTCCCTTGAGTCCCACTGCCTCTCTAAGTCTCTCGCCATCAATTTTCGGCGCTTTGGTGGCTTTTTTCTTCAATAGATCTTCTTTAAATGCCTCATACTCCGCCTTTTTCGCAAAAAATTCCAAAGCTTCTTTCTTTATTTTCTTTCGAGCAGCAAGCGCCTCTTCCACAGTAGGATCCTCTGACTCATTAGGAAAGCGCTCTGCTACAGTTTTTTCCAAGAAACTCATAAGTGGTCTCTGGCGGGCTCTTCGTTTTTTTTTGGTTCCGCTTAGTTTACCTTCTCTGAACATGAACGGCTTGAAGAATCTAGAACTCATCAAATACTCTGTGCATGACTTTTCATCATCAAATCCTTCTTCCCATCGCTCGAGGCTGAGCCCGAAGAATTCCCAGATCTTGCTCGGGACCGTTGAAAGGAACATTTTCTCTAATGCTTGAGGCTTTTTGGCTTCTTCATCTTCAACGACGTCCACATAAAGCCCAATAGAGCCGAAATGGAAACCGCTTTCGTGGGCCATCATACTCAAAATCATGCCAGAGTCACCGAACTCGTACCAGTACTTCGCAACAACGAATTCTTCAGGTGAGCACCAGTGGATATCGATCTGGAATTCTCTCAATTCGAAGTGAGAAGTGGGAGATTTGATGATTATCTCCTTGGTCTCAGGGAACAGTTTTTGGAGTCTTTCTTTGGTGATTGGTCCGGACTCCTTCGGTACGTAGAGAATATCCAAGTCGCCGTATGAGCTTTTGTTTCCTAGTTTTCTGGGGACATAGATCTCTTCGAACTCGAGTGCTAAGCGCTCGAGGACTTCTTTTGTAATTTCGAAATACTCTTTTGGAGAGTATCGTCGTACTGTGCAGTTTTGAAGTGCGTCTCCTCCCATTTGTATTTTTGCTTTGTTTTTAATCTTTAATTATAATATGAATTTGCGCTTGGGACTTACCTTTAAGCAAGAGTTAACCAATCAGATCAATCAGATCGGAACACAGAGGCAGTGGTTCTGATCAGTTTTGTATCAGAATGGCGTAGAAAAGATCTCTGATTTCTGGTGTGTGTGCAAGGTCCCAGGTTCTCTCCGATGATGTTCTTTGAGGGTTGAAGAGAAGGTTCTCTCAAAGAAAAGCCAAGACTGAAGATAGGTGCCTGAAAGGCGTTATGGGTGGAAGCAAATTATTAACAAAAGGACAAATCTTAATTTGACTGATAAGCTAAAAATGGATTTATTATTTATAAGATTGTATCGCTCATTCGTGATGTTGCCCTAGGCTTGGAAAGCACCACAGATTTGAATAAGAATGTCTATTAAGTCATTTTGGAGGCTGAATTTGATAATTGGTTCAAGTCATTTGGAAGCTGAATTTGATAATGGGTTACATTGCTATTACTATCTGAAAACTCTCAATAATGAGCAGAAAGTATTCCTCTTTCTCTCTGTCTTTCGCATGAAGACAATGAAAGCACTCAATGCATTATTATCTGTCCGGCAATGAAATTCTACAACTATTTTTCCCTTGAAGTTTTCTTCTCAATAGTAGTCGATGAGTTGAAAAAAGTAGCAAACTAACACGCTTCACAAAGAAAATCCAATTTCATAACTATACTCTCTTCTGACTCAAAATTGTAGGCAGATATTTTATTTAAAGTATATATTTCACATTGATCCACTCGCGAATTCCTTTAAATCAGCGCGCAAAAAATCAACACTACCATGACTTGTTAAATCAATTTATTCTGCCTTTGAAATCTTTTCCTTCGTCGACGACCGCTTCACAGTCACTTTCTTACTAACCTTACGCTCCTCAACCGCGATCGTTTTCGAATTTTCTTCAGCGCTCTCTTCTACCGAATTTAGCACTACATCCATCGTCTTCGCCTTTTTCGGTTTTTTCTCATTCGAGAGCAGCAGCATGTTCTTCTTTCCCTCTGGACAGATATCATTCAGTAAACACTCACCACACCTTGGCCTAATTGGAAGACAAGTTTGCTGTCCAAAGCCCACTAAAATCTCGTTCACCTCGCCCCACAGCTCTTTTTTCACGAACGATTGAAGTTCCACCCGAGTTTCCTCCGGCATTTTCGTTTTCACTAACCCCAATCTATTCGATATCCTATGCACATGGGTATCAACAGCAATGCCATCAACCTTATTATGCGCGCCCTGAAGATACAAGAAAGCGATTTTCTTGCCAACGCCAGGCAATTTCAGCAAGCCATCTAAATCATTGGGCAGTTTTCCATTTGTTTCTTCTTTCAGCATCCTCGCGATGGATTTAATATTCTTCACTTTCGTTGCGTTAAAGTTGCATTCAAATATCAACTGCTTCAGCTTCTCGCTGTCAACCTCATACATTTTTTCGACTGTGAGACCATATTCTTTAAGTCGAGTCATCGCCATGTGAGTTGTTTGGTCTTTAGTCTGTACGCTGAGTATCAGAGCGACAAGCATTTGAAAATTCCTTGTGTCAGTGTCGGCGTTCGGGTCTGGTAGGTAAAATACGCCCATTGTATCAACTGGCGCGTCTTTTTTTTCTCGCATTTTTAAAAGTTTTGAGTAGATCTCATCGAATCTAGATCTCATGTCGAGCTCTTTAGGGTCTTTGAGGGTCTGTGAATGTCTGAGCATTGGAGGTTCTTTGGTTGGTTGCGAATTGGATTGTGATGATTCGTTTTCGTAGGAGATTTGAACAGGATTTTGTTTAGATTTTCTGGGGACTCGGGTAAACCGTTTGGATTCAAGAGATTCAAGTAAAGCATTTGTTTCGCTAAGGCCTTCCATGTTGGTAAATTGGTGTTTTGGGATGTTTATAAAGGATTTGAATAAAGCGAATTTTCTCATAATATGGATAAATCTAAAAGACCCCATGATTTCGTACTGGCAATCAACACGAAAAAGTAATGGAAATTAGATATCATGGAGAATAAGATATAATGGAAAAAGAGAGCTAACGTTCGCACTTCACACCTTTGGGTCTTGCAATATTTGTCATCGAAGCAAATATCGTATGCTATCCGTCGATACAAAAACGTCCCATCAAATATATATGCACTGAGCTTTGGAAAGACGAGCTTTAGACAGAAAGACAAGAATTTAAAAGCAAAAGATAATTTGACCAACCCAGCATTTGCATCATATTATTAGATCAGAAAATTTGTTAGTTAAAGAGGACAAATTCCACCAGGATCAACCAACTCCGTATTACAAGCAAAAATACGACAATCCTAACTTATTAAGTGTAAATAAAGTCTAGAGACGAGGAAATGTTTGACTCTCTCTCTCCCTCTTTCTGAACGTATTATCATTTCCCATCTCTTTGCTTAATTATCAATTTTTATTCAGCAACGCCGGATTTTTGATTCGTTGAAAAGTTCCACTAGCAAATTAAATATTCACTGAACGAGTTAAAAACACACAAGCTATAGAACATCTTGGTTCTATGAACTCTGACCTTGAAATCGAGATAGAAATTCCCGACTGCAACGACTCTTTTCCAGCGGACACATATGCCGATTCAACGAACAACAACTCTCCAGAAGTGAAGTCATCTCACAAATTACGAAAGAATAGACGAGTTACCGAAGAAAGTCCAACTGAACAATATAAACAACATAACAAGAATGCTGATACGGTTGATCCCGAAGAGACCCATGACTTTTCTCTCCCAAAAAGCGTTTCAGAATCCATTCAATTTGCTATTGATACCATTACAACAACTTTTACCAGAGCTAAATCATGGAGCGAGAATGATCCAAATGCTCATCATAATCATACAGTAGAGAGAAGGGGCAGTGTTGATACAAAGGAACTGTTGTTGAAACTCGCAGAGAGAAAAATTCAAGAACTCGGTAATTGAATCGCTCGTTTTGGTAAGCTGAACAAGCCTTTCTTCAGGAATTCCGGTTGATGAAAAAATCATGGATCAGCTCAGCGAAGTCACGAAGAAACCAATTGAGGCCACTAATCTTCATCAAAACTATGAACTTGCTATCAATACAATTGTTGAAAAGCATTTTCAGGCCGAAAAGCAACCAATGGAACTTGCTAGCTCTCTTATCATCATGCCTCAGAAACTAAAAGCAAATTTGACAGAAATTGAAGGTTCATATGCGCGAAGAAGGACAGCTTCTTCGCCTGATAAAATAAACGTGATGCAGTATCCGGAAGAGCAAATTGAACATCAAAGTTCTGAAATGTCTCGAAAATTATCGCATCAGCAATCTCAGCAAACCAATGTAAAAAAGACAATCGTTCCTTCAGTGTATGACTAATATATTTTTCGTTTTGGAAATGAAGTCTTGTTTGATCTTTAGCAATGATCCCAGTTTATTAAACGCGATGATTACTGATGAGAAAAATAAAATAAGTGCGCAGGTTACCGAGCCTACCGACTCCCCGAACAATCACCGAACAGCTGGCAATCGAAACCAAAAAGACTCCAACAAAGTACCTCTCATGATCGACCCAGAAGAAGAGGCGAGCAAATACCCAGCATGTTTGATTTGCTTCCAGCCGATTACTCCTATAGTAACCTGTAACCCAGCGCCTTGTGAGCATCAGCTTTGCAAGCCGTGTGTGGTTCAATATATTGAAGAATTAATCAAAGCGAATAAGGTAAAAAAGACTATTACAAAAAGCTCATTTCATGATTATTTCTCCTATACTCAGGTCCGTACAATCTCTTGCCCAACTGGAGAATGCAAAAACTCTTGGAATGATCACATAATCAAATCGTTTCTTACGAATGAGCAATTTACTCGATATGAAAAACTGAAAAAACTTGCTGAAGTAAACGCAGATGCCTCTGTTCGGTGGTGTATCAGGCCAGGTTGCGAAAAATACAACAAAGGTAGCGCTGAGAAACCATACATTTGTTGCGAGTGTGGCCAAGAAATGTGCTTTAACTGCAGTTTAGCCTGGCATCCGAAGAAAACATGCGAAAAAGTAAAAATCTTCCCCCTTAACAAATTATAACAGCATCACTTCACAAATCTAGGCTATAGAGGGCGAATATAAACACTACGCGATCAGTCAACAAGTTCAATTTTGCCCTCACTGCAAAAGCCGTTGTCAGAAGGACTCCGGATGTAACCACATAACCTGCGCGTAAATCTGAATACCTGATTTGTCAACTTATCATTCTGCTGTAGAATTTGCAGTTATCAGTGGTGTTGGCTTTGCCGAGGGAAATACACACGAAATCATTATTCCGATTTAAATATATTCGGTTGTCCGGGTCTGCAAGGAGGTAAAACCTCCGTTGGATTAGGAAACCTAATAATGAATGTTTAGAAAACCATGCGAAAAGAAAATGGAATTACTGCAAAATTCTAGCGCTGAGAGGACGGCTGCTGTTGTTTTGGATACTGCTGATCTTGTTTTCTCCGATGATTATCATAATAGCAATTATTTTATTTCCTTCGTGGCTATACTATGAACATGAAGGGGATCGTGAAGCATATAAGAGGAAATCGCGTTTGAAAAAATGTTTAACGATGCTATTTTTTGTAATAATCGGCATAATACTCCTACCAGTTTTCGTTGGAGTCGGAGCTATACTTTTAGCTATCCCAGGAAGTTGTATGCTAGTTGCTGGCGGCTACAGACACGTGATAAAATGCTGGAAATCACGGCAAATGAAGAAAAATAAGTTGCGAATCCAGCAGCAGCAGAAGCCAAATATTCGTGTTGAGTTAGGTTTAATTTGATTTTTCATATTATCTGTGAAAATTACGTTCTTGTTATATGAATGAAATAGTCAGAGGTCTATTCAAAACATACTATCCAACAGGCAATTTACGAGTCAAGGACAGTAGCGTCCCTTGAAATGAAGGAATCTTTACAAAGGGTGGGAAGTAAACAAAATACAGTTTTAAGGAAAATGAGATTAAGGCAATTTTTATCGATAAAAACCCTTAACTAAATTTGTTAAGGTTAATCACCCAATAATTTCCTGCTATTGTACCTCCCAAAAAAAGTGAGTTTCTTGTAGACGATCTCTATTCTGTTCATTGTGAAGCATTATCAGACTCTTAGCTATAGTTAGCAAGTAATTTTGAGCTTTTTCATCCATATTGCTTCAAATAACGCCATCATCTTGTCATTTTACAAATCTTTGTCCTTTTCGATTCTCTTCCGGCTGGACTATTCGGCCTACATTTAAAGAATCACTTTCCAAGTTCTGTCATAATACAGATGATTAGCCCATATTCTAGCAATGCAAGAAAATGCTTTTAACTCAATAACAGCATCCCTTCTGCATGTTCGAAGGATGATGGAAACCCACATTTCAAGCTTCAGACTCTTTCCAGTTCTGACAAGATAGTTCTAACTTTCTTCGGAATCAAATATCGTCAGAATTTTTTTTTTCATTGTGGGATTAAATTCTCAGAATCAAATTTCATATATACGGTCAAAAATAAAATGGAGTCAACAAGTCAATCTCAAACCAAAGATGTCCTCTTGGAAGAAGAAGCAAAAGAACTTAAAGGCTACGGCACGACCCATGAAGCCTTCGTCGGTATGAAAAAAGGCGATATCAAAGCCGACTACGATCTGGACCACCTCATCTCTAAAACGACACATTGCAGCATATTTTTCGCCACTCACAAGAACACCGGCACAGCTAGAGCGATCAAGATTTTCGAAAAAGGCGACGAGGCTCACAACCTGAGCACAGTTAGCCATATGGAGATCCTCAAAACCCTTGACCATCCTAACGTTGAGACTATCTTTGAAATGTACGAAGATGAGAAACACTATTACATCGTAATGGAAATCTTTTGGGGTCGAGACCTTCTAGAAACAATCATGGGAGAATTTCGACCGCTTGAGAAACGAGCCGCTTCGTATTTCAAAAGCATCATGTCGGCGATATCGTACCTGCATTCAAAAGGCGTCGCTCATCGCGATATCAAAGCTGACCGAATCTTCTTTTTGAATAAAGTCAAAGATTCTGCCTTAAAAATCAGCCATTTCTATTCCGCTACGCGGTTTAAGCCAGGTCAATATTTCAGCGATCCCATAGGACTATCGTTCTACGTCGCGCCTGAGGTATTGAAAGGAAATTATAACGAGAAATGCGATGTGTGGTCTGCAGGTGTCATCCTATATATTCTGCTGTGTGGATATCCTCCTTTCGACGGCAAAACGGAGGCTGAGCTCAAAGAAGCGATATTGAACGCTGAATGCAGTTTTGACACTGAGGAATGGGAAGCAGTTTCCGATGAAGGAAAAGCGTTGGTTTCCAAAATGCTGAACCCGGATTTCGAGAAAAGAGTCACAGCGGCTGAGGTACTCAATGACGCTTGGTTCAAACAGTTTGAAAAGGAGGGAGAAACCAAAGAGTTAAACGCAAAAGCGCTGCAGAACTTGAAAAAGTTGAAGACGAGAAGCCAGTTCCAGCAGCTGATAATGTCGTTCATTGCGACGCAGATCATCACGCCGCAGGAGAAGGAAGAGCTGAGAAAAGTCTTTGCGGATCTCGACACAAGCAAGAACGGTCGACTGAGCAAAGAGGAGATTACCAAGGGGTTGGAGAAGCTGACGGAGGATTATAGAATGACGGAGAAAGAAATTGATGAGCTCTTCGAGAAGTTAGACGCTGATGGCTCAGGTGAAGTCGAATATACTGAGTTTATCGTCGCGGCCATAGACCACGAGATTTTGCTGTCGAAAGAGAAACTAGAACAGGCTTTTAAGCTCTTTGATACTGATGGAAACGGTCAATTGTCTTTCGAAGAGCTGGATACAGCAATGGCGGGAATAGGGCTGAAGGCTGAAGATTGGAAGGATATCCTCGGATCGATTGATAAGAATGATGATGGGAGAATCGGGCTGAAGGAGTTTGTCGATTTCATGCTTGATACGAAGATAAAAACCTTGGAGTATATTGAATAAGTTTAGGATTGAAAAAAATCTAATTGTGTGTGAATACTTTGCTGGCATTTCTTAATTAGAAAAGACATGTCTTAGAAAACCCTCTGATCATGAAAAATGATTCCTTATTCATATAAGAGCCTAAATTGTCAATGAATTGAATGAAATTCTTGTTAGAATAACAGAACGTGTTGAAATTCATTGAATAATGAACGAAGCCAAATGAGACTAAGGATTTTGCTCCAAGTTAAAAGGTTGCTATGTAAATTACATCTTCTTAGAATACAGGTATCGAGAGTTATGTATAGAGAACTCTATCACATGGAAGTAGCACAATGATCATTATGTAACTATATAACCATTTTAATACGTGTTAAATCGAAAAGCCGAGCATTCCTGCTGCTTTCGTCTCAAGTAGTATGCCTATCTATACAAATTATCCCGTTTATTCGAACCAAAAACCACTAAATCTATTTCTTCAAGGGAACAGTCGTGAATATTCATCATAGAGTAAATATGCCAGCTGCAATAGAGATTGCTTTTAGTAGTCCAAGCTAATCTGGTGGATTCCATCTTATAAAGCAGAGAAGGCCTATGCTTGGAAGAATTTGAGGGGTTTTTCTTTCGGGACTTTATTTGCAGAGAATTGTGAAACGCTTGAGGTCATTTTTCTTTCCGTTGAAATTTAGAGTTGGTTTTTTACAATACTACTGGTCTTGAACCTTTTTGGGTGATCCAAGGGTGATTTAAAGCTTCTAAAGGAGTGTATCTTAGATTCGCATCCTTTTGCAGAAGTTTCGTGATAAGGAACTTCGCCCCGTCACTTATCCCGTTCCAAACAGATCCTTTGAACTTGACAATTCCCTCTTTAATCTTCTTGATAAGGTCTTCCTGACTATTATTTCGATAAATTTAACCCTTATTAACCAATTTACTATTCAGAATTGAATGGCAGTTTTCCACAGAGCATTGTGTATAAAACGACGCCGACTCCCCACATGTCCACTGCTTCGCTAGTTTAGATCATTCTTATAGCATAAAGTAGAGGGGGATGTCAGATTTACGTGTATTCCATGTCTAAAAAGACTTCTGGAGCAAGAAATGCGATAGTGCCGGTGTAGGTCCACATTCGGAAATTATTCTTGCGGGATGGGTGATAATCGTAGTGAGTGTGGTTAAAAAATTTTGAAACATTCATATCGGTTATCTTCACGGTTTTAAGGTCTATCAAGCACAATAAATTGAATAATGAGTATCATTTGATGGATTTTTTTCTGATTTACCTTCAGAAACAATGATATTATCGAGTTTAATGTCTCTATGAACCACCCCTTGAGAATGCAGATATTGAATGCCCTGAAGCAGTTCCTTGATGATAACCACCGCTGTTTCCTCTAACAAAAAATTACAATTGTCTTCTCAATTAAAATTGCTTTCGAATACCATCAATTTTGCCTTGAGAATCCAGAATAGTTTGCAAATCCTTTCCTTTAGCAACTTCCATGACTAAGTATGTCTTTTTCGTCAGAAGATCGATATGGAGCTCATGGATATTGACGATATTTTTATGGTTCAGTCTTCGAAAATTTTTATACTCTTGAATGGTCTGAAAAATGAAGTTTATGACTATTCATACTCATAACATCAGATTTACCTTCAAGATGAGCTCCTCATCTCCGTTTGTACTTACGGTCTTGACAGCATATTCTGTTGAAGGATCAGATCTTTTGCAGCATTTCACCACAACGCCTGAGCATCCTTGCCCAAGGCAAGATTTTTTCTCAAACTTCTGCCAGAAATTGCCAAATGTGAAGAAAATAGTGTCACAGCATGGCTCCAGCGTAGAATTCTGAACGAGAGATCTCCTAATCAATTCTCCCATGTTGTCTATTCAAGCAGTTTAAATTATCTCTTATTCAACCCAAAGATCATTTACACAACAAGATCATATGCTCTCTATTGCTGAGAGATTCCGCTGATATCAGCCCTCGCTGCTTTAAGATATTGAAAAATGATTCCAACTGAGGACTACATTCAAGTTCATCTGATGGCGTCAGTTCGTCTACTGAGACTTTAAACCATAGTAATTTTCATGGAAAAGCGCTTACCCCTTCGTTCTGTGTCCATGTGGTTGGCTGTTTCGAAATGCAAGGAGATTCCCAGTTTACCTATTGAAATTGCAGTTTTTCAAGCAATCGATAGTGTTCATACTCTTCAAATTCGAGCGAATCTTATCCATGCTAGCCATTCTCGTAATAGACACATTCTGGATTTCTTCCATGCTGTGCGGAGTTGAAAAATTCTTCCAGGCGCGACGCAAGTGAGGAAACTCATTGCAAGTTCTAACCGCATTTACTTTGTGAAGTTCTAGTGAAAAATTAGTCTGATAAGTCCCTTAAAGCAGCTACCTTGCGTATCGTCGATTTCTTGGTTATAATCCGCGTTCATTTAGTATGTATAAGACTTGATGACTCGATGTTGTTTTGGTTTAATATCACTATAATGAGTTTAATGGTCTGTTAAAGTCATAAACGCTTGGGAATACTATTAGATGTGTTCTTTTTAAAGGGTAAAGGCTTTTATGGTCCGCGTACTGAATTTTAAAATTTTAAAAGATCATGGGAATGGATTCGAATGATCGAATCCAGTATAACCTCCTTCTTTGAGGTCAGCCTGTTCTCTCAAATTTCTAGAATGCGGAAATACTGACACGGAAATCGGTCTTTGCAGCTGTTCTTTCGATTGCTACTGAGAAGAACAATAAAGCTGAGCCTATAGAATATATAGTTAGCTTCCTTCAATTAGGTCAACTAGTTAATATTGGCGAAAGCGCATATAGATCCTAGTGATAAGTGGTACCAGCGGAGGTATTAGCTCCGCTTGTCTTCCATAGGTTAAGTAGTTAATCAGGAAATTTCATCGAAGATCTACATATTGCCTGAGTTTTCTAAAGTCAAGTGTTGAATGACTGTTGAAATAAAATTGATGATATGAGAATACATTCTACTGCATCTAGTATGATTAATCAGTTTTGTTGGAAAATTCGGTCAAATAACCACTTCATAACACTCTTGTGCAAAATATCTTATCATTTAAAGATTGACATAGAATTTCACTCAGAAAATTTCGCTACTACTTAGTAGGAGAGAACCATTACCATTTCAAAGTTATTGACGTCATCTCGGATTTTCTGCTATTATTTATGAATCAGGAAAAGTACTAGGTGTTACAGCTTGTTAAGATTTCAAACTGATGGTAAATATTAGTTTGTTGATTGATACCATAAGAGGCATTATTCCCACGACCAGCATAAGTTGTGTGTCTTTTGCATATGAGACACCCGCTGACATTGATAGAAGCAATGCTGCACGAATGTTAAATTTTTAATTAGGAAGAAACTCTTTTTTTCTATATTTCAACGAACTCATACTAACTCAAGGAATTATTTCACGGTCAGCAAATGAATTAGCAATACTAATATTGGGTCTTTTTCTTCGAAAAAGAAGAGCTCCTTTACAATTAAACTGGAATAAAATTCGACGACAAAGGCAATTGCAATGTAAACTGAAAGTTTGACCGCTTGCTTGTCTTTTTATCAACTGAAAGTGCGGAAAGTTATCGAACAAAAGCAATGTTTTGCATATGATTCTGTTGAGTAGTGTCATTAAATATATTGAAAAGTAAGATAGTTGCAATTTTCAATCTGAGATTAATTGCGTCTCTCCAGTTTGAACTCTCGAATAAAGAGTTTAAGGTACAAGATTGTTTGGGCTGAGGTGTATTCAGCAGCGGAATTTTCTCAATAACGACTGATTCTTATATACTTGCTGATCTACATCTTGAAAATGAGATTATCGTTAAGATGAACAGGTAAGCTGAATAGTTCAAAAGCGAGAAAGATATAGAAAAGGTTTTTCGAGAACCAATGAAGTCAGCCAGCAACTAGCAACTAAATTTTTATATTACCTTAGGATTTTGCAAAACTAGCAAGCCTAACAGAAGTTCTACATTGAAGGTAAGTTGCTAAATCTAGAAAAAGGTTGCAGAAACTGTGCCTTTAATGCAAATATCTTTTAACTGAATTCTTAGGAAAATGCTAAAAGAATGGCGAGAAAGTGCAACTGCATTAGGTTTCGCCTCAATTGGCTAGTTAGAAAAAGCACCATGAAGTGTCACTTTTGAGACTGGAAAAAGAGGTTTTCGAAAGAGCTTATAACATTCATAAAGCCACCTTCTCGCTATTTTCTCCTCGAAGAATTGAGTTGATAAGATTATTGAATACCAACATCCTTTGGGATATCTTACCCTGATCTCACTTCTTATTTCTCTCAGTAAGAAACCATTCATCAGATTTATTACTCTTCAAAATTGTTGTAAAGATACTAAAATCTGAACCTCAATGACGCTGAAGATAACAACGACTTTATTCGATAGAATGCCAGTAGTTCATTATTGAAGCTGAATTATTTGCCCTGTTACTTCCATCTCTTTACTTTCGTCTGTTCTTCTCACTCTCCCTCTCATGACACAAACATCCCAGCCATACTATGAATGGTGATGACAAACCTGGATCGCTTCCTTAATATTTTTATTTAACACTACCGTATTTCAAGAACGTGTTTTGGCACCCAAATCAATTTCAAATTAGTTCACTAAAATAAAAAAGTAGACAACATGAGCACAGACCCAGACGCACGAGTCTTCGTCGCTAACCTTTCCTCTCGAGTACCGAACCACCGCCCTCCTCTCGACACGTTCGCTAACACCCCACGTCCTTAATTCAGGTCGAAAAAGAAGACATCGAGAAATTCCTCTCTGAGTTCGGCAAAATTCGCGAAGTGAGAATCATCCCCTCAAGAGTCAATTACGCCTTCGTCGATTTTGAATCCGCTGCTGATGCACGCGACGCAATAGCCAGGTACCATCAATACCCAACGATTTTCTAAACAACCTTGATATAGTAAAGATAAGGTCGAGTTCTTCGGAAAGACGATTCGCTTAGAAATCGCGAATAAAGACAGAGGAGGTAGCAGAAGAAGAGACAGGTAAGCGTGAAAAGCATTTGTAAATAATCGCTTCTGTCCTTATAACACCAGGAGGAGAAGCCGCAGTGGGTCGCGCGACCGTAGAAGAGGCGGAAGAAGACACAGTCGCAGCCGCAGCAGAAGCAAGGATCGCAGAAGAAGAGATGACTCTCGTGACAGAAGACGCAGAAGAAGCCGTGATAGAAGATCACGTGATCGAAGCGAAGACCGCAGCAAGAGCAGAGATAGAAAGAAAGATCGCAAGCGCTCTGAAAGCAATGAGAAAAAGCCTTCAAAAGACGACAAGTCAAAGGAAAGAGCCAGGAAATCAAGCAGCAATGACAGAAAATCATCATAGTCAGTTGTTTCTTTTCCTTTAAAATTTGCGTTTTGAGCGTCTGAGAGCATTTAGCACTTGCTCTTGGCCTTGAGCAGAAATGTTGTTGAGAATTTCCGTTATAAGCATTTGATATTCCTTCATTATTCTATTATCACATTCGCAAAAGCGCTTCATATTATTAACAATTAATTTGAAATAAACACCAATACCTCACCTCTAAATCCGCAATCATCAGCTCTCAGGAGCTAAGAGGTCCCACAGATGTAAATTAGGCCTAGGGTTCGTGTTAATATTTTTTTCGAATGTTTTGGGAGTTGTTTAGACAATATATGTATCAGAAAGGTTGTTCGTTACCAACAATCTCATTGAATAAAATAACATAACTTAAAAATAAAACTCAAAAGCACTGGTGAGAGTCACCGAAAATTATGAGTCGCCAAGCTCTCTCCAAGGACGACGGAATCCTATTCCCGCCTAAAATCACTTGCTTCGCTATCAACTACCTTACCCACCGACTACTGCTGTGTGATAAAGAAAGACTCAGGATATACGACCTCGAAAGAAACACAATTGTCAACGAAACCAACTACGCTGAGAAATTCAAGCTGGATTATGAATCAAAAGTTAAAATCAAAGCAGCTGATGCGATTATTCTTCACAACGTATGGATCACGCTCCTCAACAAAAAATCATTTGTTTTCTTCAACGACGAGCTCAGTCACTCTCGCGTCTATCAAGTCGAGCCGAACCCAGTCGCCAGTCTTACCGCATTGACACGAAATTTTGAATTTATCACCTTAAGAGCAGATAGAAAATTGTTGAAATTCTGGCATTTTGAACCGGTCGATAAGAATGAGATCGAAAGGAGCAACGCTGAGGCGGCCGCAAAGGAGGAAAAAAGTAGGGCATTGAGGCTAGAGAAGCTAGCGAAGAAAACTTTTCGAGCGAGGCAGATAGAATTGCAATACGATGAGTTTAAGAACAAAATGCTCTCGACGCAAGAGCAAGACAAAGCAAAACTAGCAGCAAAAAATGTATTTCCGCTTGAATTCACGTTGTTTTCTAAGCGGCAAATACCCTCTCTCAACAGCAAAGTGATGATGCAGGTGTCTTTCAACGATGAGTTGGGTATTCTGGCCGTGAGCTTCGATAATATGGAACTAGCAATCTATAATCTATTCTCATGCGAGCTGCTTTACATGATAGAGACGCTCAAACCGCAGCAGAATCCCAGTGATAATTTTGGCTTAGTGAATTTGACGATTGATCAGGAGTTCTTGTATTATTGCGACGATAGGAAGTTTTACAGATATGATTTGGTGACAAATGAGGAATTCTCGATGCCGCTCCCGAATATTGGGCGGGTCGTGAGCATTCACGCTGAGAAGTCTAATCAAAATGGTGGAGTGTATCTGATGACGAGTGACGATATGCTGTATTGCTTATCACTGGCAAAGCGTAAGGAAATTCGAGGAAGCTGCTGATTATTTGAAAATTTTGATTAGGAGAGATTGTGTGGTCAGAGGAACTCAACAAAACGGATATTTTCCCCGCGACGCTGACGACGTTGAGGTATCAGACGACTATTCGAATTCGATCGATTACGAATCTTTCAGAAGATAGTAATACTAGTGTTGCATCTGATTTCTCATCTAAAAACCATCAGAATTAGATAAAAAGAAGACCTCTCAAGGGGAGTTTTCTGTTTCAGAGCGAGGGACTCTGGTTGAGAAGAGGGAAATACGCAACGCGTTTATGAAATTCCGGGTGAAATATGCTATCGATACCAACAGTCGAGGGAAGAATAGACTATTTATCCTTCACGTTGGAGGCCTCAATGTAAATAAACTATGGCTTCTGTTACAGTTAATAATAATTGAATATTTCCTAGGTTTTTCAAGTGCATAGTCCTGGGCAAATAGTCATGTCGACAAATAACCCAATAAAAAGCGTATTGAGACCTCAAAAACCGAGGACTCTCGCAAGGGTGCTCGAAAGCGCTTATGAGTTGTTAGAGTCGCTTATGATCCAGGAAGATGATGGAAAGAATTTCGGGTTTAATTATTCAAAAGAGCAGGAAAACACACGATTAAATTTCAATTTCGCGGAACTTTGGGACAAGGCTGCTTATGATTTCGCAGCGACAATGGACCCGGCATTGCAGCTTCCGAATTCTATCCAAATCAACTATGCGCATATTGATTATGAGCAACGAGCAGCCGTGCTTGTGAGCGCGAGTCACATTTTCGTAATACAGTATGAAAATTCTCCGTTGAAAAAAATAGCCCAGCGGTCTTATGTGAAAAACGCTGCAAATATTCTCATTATCCCAAAGAAATTCGAGGATTTTCAAGGTTCGTTTTTGTCTTTTTCCAAAAGCAACTGATGCTTTATATCACATATAGATGCGACTGTTAAAGGAGCTTTCTTTGTGATCGTATCAAGCAAAGAGGTTAATGCCACATTATGGAACAAGCTGATTTAATATTTTTGGGTAGGGAGCAATAGCTATGTACGAATTTGAGGAAGTCCTCAACAAAATTGAATTTCTGAATGTGCAAACATACCATTCGTCAGTGCTCGCGATGAGATATCTGGAGGTAGCGCATTCTTGCGTCTTTGATTGAAAATATTCACACAATTTATCAACACAGCAACAAGAGAGGCTAGTGACTGTCGGTTCGGAAGGGAGAGTCCGTATGTGGAAGATACAGAATGATCTGGAGCCAATTTGGGCAAAAGATCTTCTCTGGAATGATATCACTTCTGCGATGTTTCTCTCGGATACTGAAATACTCCTCGGTACTCATGTCTTTGCTTGAATTTTGTTAATGTGACCTCAGGATTTTCCGTGGGGACGATCGAATTAACGAAGATAGACTGGAACAAAGGACAGCAAAACTACTCGAAACTCTATGAGTACCATAATTCCAGGATCAAATGTATTTCAGGATATATTAAATACGTTGCTGAGGTTCCCAGTTGCTTTGGAAAATCGTTAATTTCATGCTCTTTTGTTGCTAGTTCGCGTCGTGCTGTGCGTCAAATTACATTGCGCTTTGGAATGAAGAATTCAATTATCCTATTAAAGTCTTCTCGTTGAAAGAGAACGTGACCACTGTAAACTTAAGATTTGAATGAATTCTCTTATCATGTTTTTCTTTAGCTCACACTGATTGACAATCAGCTCGAAAGGAACCGTTATCTCTTCGTCTCATTTGATAGTTCTCTTATGAAACTCGACATTCCTTATGGCGAGAGCACGCTTTCTGTCCCAGAGGATAAAATGAAAATGTGGACCGCTGCATTACAGTTACGTGCAAAATACCCGTTCAAAATTTCGAAAGAGTCAAGGCATACTCTCGTCAGTGGCGTTGCTAAGCTCGCTGAAGGTCTAAAGATAAAGAAACTCACTGATATAGAATATCGAAGTAAGTCTCAAGTTTCTTGTCGAATTCCTTATATGTTGCTCGATAACACTAGATTCGCCTTCTCTTCTTCGGTTTCTGATGAATGAGAAGCTTCATTACAACCGGCGGCCACTTGAATTAGAGCTCGTGCGGTTTTTAACTCCAAACGCTGGAGAATTCGATGAATCAGAGCTTTGGCTGTTAGATGTTTATTTATGGGAGATATACTCCAAGAAACAAAGCGGGATGAATCCGGCTCTCAAATTAGGTAATCACAGTCCGTTGAATACTTAAGATCGAGCATGCTTGTAATAATTTAGAGCTTGAAGCTGCTGCTGGTGGTATTGATGATGATGAGGCGAAACAAGAAAACTCTGAGAAGCTCGTGCGAGATGCAGTGAAAAAAGTCATGAAGAAATAGTAATTAGAATTGGTTGCTTCCTTGCTAAATTTCAATCAGCCCTGTGGTCCGTGCTGTGATACTTGAGCGGAGAAAAGAGAGAGAAATATTTGAATTTCACAAATTCGTTGTTACGATACTACAAGAGTGCTATGAAGGACCTAATATCCTTGAAAATCAGCGTATATTAAGCCATTAAGTTGATCTTATCCGCATAAAACACATTAGTGGAGTTTCTGAAAGTGCATTTCAAAATCCAGAGAGAGCAAATCGATCTTGAATATTTGAATAAAGCAATGAGACTCGCTCCAGTTCGAAACACTAAAAGCAGTCAAAACCTCAAACCAGCCAGGCAGACCCCGCAACGGCTAAGCATTGATACTGATTCGAGAGCTGGATTCGATAATTTCGGTCGACCGCAGACTGGCGTAGATAGTTTCAGGTAAGAGATTCCTTTTTCTCTCTCAGTTATAAGACTCTCGCCTAGCCCATTTAACACCACGACTGGGAAATTTAATCGTGTCTCAGTGAGTCAGCAGTCGAAAGGCGGTAGAACGAAATACGCTCAATGGGAACATCAAGTTACGAAAGCGATGTCTGGGCCCCTAGAATTTCCGTACCTCCAAGCAAAGTATCCGCTTTCTATTGACTTCCAATAATCATTTAACTTTAACAGAGAAATTGGCACAGGTACCATTGAATCTAAGCCAAGCACATCACAGAGCACGAAAAACTCCTATCAGAAATACTCTCGATCTAAGCGTAACTCTCTGTCATTTTCCATTATAATATCTGCTTAAAGGGAGCTCTCGAGCCTCAATGGACGCGTTGTTCCATCTCAACCGAAATCCTAGCCCAGTGACCTTTTTCTTAACCCAAGCACCTGACGCTATCAGCGCAAAACACTCTCGGCGTCCATCCGCTCAAATCGCTGAAATCGAAGCAGAGATTAACAAAAATGTAACAAAACCGTTTTTCTTCTCCGAGAGGCATGTTGGGAACCAAATGACCCATGTGTATCAAAAAGACCCTGTGCCTGCTTCGGCGACTGGAAGTCGCAGAATTGATGCTAAATGGGATAAATTGTTCCCACAGTACGTGCCAAAGGACTTCGTCAAACGTCATAGTCAAGGAATGCTTAATAAAGAAAACGAGGATATGATCCAGCACGTGTTTAGGATCTTTTTGAAAAACCAGTACTACCTCATGGAAAAGTATAATGAAAAAGGGCGTATTGGCCTTGCAATCGAAAGGCCACAAACTGTAGCGAAACCTGAGGTTGATTATGTTTCAATTGAAACAAAGGAATTCGTTCTCAATGCGAATCTCGACCGCCTGCATGCTATGGATAGATTATCCCAGATGTATGAAGATGAAGCAGGGATCAACCTCGCGGACTATTTCGACGAGAAACCGTATGGTGGTTTTTCCCTAGAGGCTGATTTCGTGAGCGAAAACAAAATAATCGAAACGATTTTAACGAAAATGAATAACCATGGGTTGCATTCATTAAACCTTGAAGACATGATTGCATTTAAATGTAATAATAAATTAGGCTTTTCCTAACGTAATACTTTCTTCTAGCGATAATAAAAAGAAGGCTGAGGTTATTCAATCGGATAAAGGAAGACCTCGAATCTCGTAAGTTTAGAGGTCTTGATGGGAAGGACTCAGCTAACATGACTGGAGGATGGCAGTCACGAGGTTCACTGCTGAGCATGAAACCTGGCTCACATGGCTCGTCAACTCCAATGGCGATTAGGCACGGGAGTCTCCCCATGACTGATACGAGCAGCAAAGGCAGAGGCTTTGGATTCAGGTATTCGCAAACTCCGACCGCGGGACGTAGCAGTGCCGGCGAAGCCGAAAAACCACTTCTGGATGTGATTTTGAATAGCATTGCGAACTTACAAAAGCTAGAAAGAAAGGTGATGAGTGCGATGAAAGAATCGAGAAAGAAACTTGCTGACGAAGATAGCGAGAGCTCGGTTGAAAAAATCTCACCTCCTAACTCTCTAAACGCGGACTCGCAGCTCGATGAAAGCTCTGACTGTAAAAAATGTGATTTACTTTTACTTATGAATTCTTTACTATAGTACTTCTGCTGAGAAAGGACCCGATTAACTACACTAAAGCTTTCAAGAGAGCTTCGACTGCCCAGAGGCAGATGCTCATGGATCTTAAAATCGTTAGAAACCCCAACGAAATCGAGAGATTTCATGAAACATGGACTCCTAAAAACCAATATTCAGATGAAGACGCAGAAAATAGACACACTGATTATGTTCGCGTGGATTCGAAGGGAAGAGTTTCTATGGGCTCTCGAGAAAGGAAACATGTGAGGTTTGATGATCCTTCAGCTGAGGATCGAGGTCGAATATTTTCCCGAGAGTCGAACCAAGAAGGGAGATCCCCTTCAATGGTGTTAGATGAGCATCCCGATGAAGAAGGAGGTCTAAGGAGGACGATTTCTTTTAGGAGACGAAAGAATCCGAATTTGGGAACGAATGTGAAACTGCATGGCGCGTTGATGCTGGCTGGGGAACCGAGTCTGCGAAGAGAGAGATCTACGCTGACTCCGCTGGGGAGAGATATTGACGAGGATTCTCTCGAGGATGAGATTTTGCAGGAGAAGATGTATCGGCAGAACCTCAAGCGGCATTTGAATCAGGTTGCCAAAGATAATTACAAGTTGCTAGGCTTTTCGAGTTCCCCGCGGGAAATCCGATCGTCGATCCCTTCAAGGGAGCCTAAGAAAGAATTGACTCCTCAGCGTGCTTCCACAGAAAACGATCCGTTGAAAGTTTCAAAGATAGGTGTTTCGAAACCGACTTTAACGAATTTGGATGATATGCTGCAAATGCGTAGCAACGTGAAAAAAGTGACGTATGGAAGCAAGGAGATCCTAACCAAATCTCTCTCCAACACCCCAGTCAGTAAGCAGAAAATAACCCCAGCCCAAACTAAGATCTTAGACAGGTAGTTTCTTTCGTTAAACCTGAATAACTAACTACCTAATGAATTTTTAGTGAGAAGAAAATCAGCAATCCTTCCTTGGTAATTCAACCGCAACAACAACAGCAGCCGACTATCGAAGCACATATACCTAGCGGCACGCTTGATAATCTCGATACCAAAATCGAAGTAGACAAGCAACCTGAGATCGTTTCCATTAAAAAAGAAGCGTCTGAGGAAAAAATCCGCGAGGAGGAAATCCCAAAGGAAGAATTTCCCAAAGAAGAAATTACAGAAATCGAGAAAGAAACTCCCAAAGAAGAAGAGAAAAGGCCTCAATCAAGTCCTAAGAAAGGATTCGATACCAGCTCGCTCAAGGCGGCGTTTCTATCCGGGAAGAAGTTCAGAGTGGACGCCAAAGGAAATCTGATCGAGGTACAAAACCTTGATCAAAGCGACCCACTTGCTCGCTCACACGGTCAAATTTCAGATGGATCTGGCCCTGATTATATCATCTCGAAACAAGCATCTCTCGGAGGACCTGCACTTCGCATCGCGATAAATAGGATAGGGGATTCCTCAGTGTCTGATAGTGCCAGCACATTTCGGAAAAGGCTTAGTCGATTTCATGATAATGACCATTCGCCTTTTCTCAAAAGCGGAGTGCCCAGTCTCTTCCCATCACGATTGCCATCGAGAGGCTCAACAAGAGGGAAACAGATAGGGTCTAACTTAGACGGAATTGAAGGTCCTAGAGACATTATTGCTGGAAACTGGCTTCCGGAGAATGAGCTTTTCGACATGCAGACTTTGCGTGTAAAAAGACTCATGCAGCAGACCGCAGCTCTGAGACGAGGGCTGTCTTTCGACGTCTTTTTCGATGGTGAAAATCCTGATTTACATGACCTCGATGTTGACCCGTTACAGCTGGCAAAGAGACACAATTCCATGTTTGTCCATCGAAGTCCGCATGAATTCGATATCACAGAAGGGTACATGGCTAAGCGGAAGAGTCATGTTCCTTCTTTCGCTCAAGATTCGGGTTCACAAAGGGGTTCGGTTACACAAAGGGACTCGGAATACGCTGATGAAACTGAGAGCATCCCGCAAATAGATACGAAGATTGATTTATCGAAATCTCCCACACTAGACCGAGTGGATAGTAAGTCAGTGATCTCTACCGGAAGTTTAGAGAAGAAGAACTCTCAGGTCTTTACCCCAAAGACCCCGCTTGATGCTCTAACCCAAGAAGAACTCGTGAAAATGCGCGAGAGATTTAAGAAACTATCCGAGGGCTCGGGTTTCAAAACTGTTGAGAAAAAACCCGTGGATTTGCATATCAAAGGGACGGATGTTGGAACAACGAAAGAAGTTACCCCAAAGGTTCAGAACCGAGCCTCTGCTAAGATAAATAGAGCGATATCGGAGTTCAAACGCGAAAAATTTGAGAGTAATACATTGATTTTATAAAATTTGAGCTAATGGCAACATTTTATTTTCTCACAGGATCTCAGATAGCAGGGCGGCATTCGGCGCTTGCAGTCCCTCAGAAAAAGAGGCGAGACACTGAGTTGACCCCCAGCAACAAAGACACCGAGAGCGATGATCAATCTTCTTCTGGGCGACCGACGATAAGCTCCCAAAACCCCGTGGACACCGTGGTGGTCGAAAAATCTATCTCGCCTGCTAACAGCCCTGAAAACCGCCGTCGACCGCAGAAGACCCAGTAAATACCTATCAAACTTCTTAAAACTTATGTTTCAAACAGAGAAAAAACCATCATGCCTGTAGAACCCAAAGAAATCAAGAGAAGGTCGAATATCCCTAAAGCTGCTTATCACATCATCAGGAAAAAGTAGCTAAATTATCAATTTTCTTCCTCTAATGTGTACTTCCCTCTATCAGTCGAGCGGAAAAGAAAGAACGGGATTCACAAATCGAAGAAGAAGAAGGCGATAGTTATTACTACGATACGCAATTAGACCTCAAACTGAACGAGGAAGAGAGAGCCTCGAAGGAACAGCAACGGCAGCTGCGGCGCGAGATGGAAAAAGCTGTTGATGAAAAAACAAAAGCGATACTCAAAGACCCTCTAGCTAATTTTGAAGACGTTGTTAAAAACAAAGACCTTGACGCTGAAACGAAAATCGATCTCTTCTTATGTACACTCTTTTCGTGGTAACTTTTAATAATAATTGTTAATAGACGGAAACCGCAAACAGCAGATCAAGGCGCAATTGCAGCAGATTGATGCTACGATTGAAGAGAACATTACTTCTCAGGCTGACTGCTTGGATCAGTTAAAAGGGTTTTTCGATTTTTCAATCAAAGATCCTCAGGTAAAAGCGCTTTGTTGAACGTTATAAACCAAGAGAATAGAATGGACGAATGAGATTTGCAAATCCGCTGATGATGATGAATCAAGGCAAAAAGTATACTGGCGACATAGAGGAGTCTGATGAGGAAAATGAATCTATAAGGAGCCCTTGGAGACATCTTACACCGAGCTGGCAGGGGTTCGGAGGAATTGAGGAGATTGAAAGAGAGCAGCTTCGGCGGATGAAGTTCAAAAATCAGCAGGCTGCGATTCAGAAGTTTAAAAAGAGGATGGAAGAGACTGACCCTATGAAACAGACGACGAATGCGGATATTGAAAATTCAGCGGATTTGAGAGAAGAGAACTATTTGGCAGAGATGTTTTTCAAATTTACGGACTTTGAGGATCATAATAAGAAGGATTATGAGGAAATAGAGTTGGAATACATCACGAAAATGACTGAAAAATTCAGAAGGCTTTTGCTGAAAGTGAAGCAAGAGAATCCTGTGCTATTTGAGTCAGTTGTGAAGAAGATTAAGGAAGTTAAAGAGCAGCATGAGAAGCAGGTGGACAATAAGACGCTGAGTGAGTTAGCGCTTGACGGTGAGCTACAGAAGCTGAATAAATAATTTTGAAAGTATGTTTGAGAGAGAATTTAAATGTCTGTGGAGAAATTTCTGATGATGTACTATTTCGAAACTGTGAAATTTGATTTGAATCGATTTTTAATTCGTGAATATATATGTATTTGAGTGAAAGTTTCTACTGTATAGGTAGTAAATGAAGCACATTACTAAGAGGAATCAATTATGAAAGTCTAAGAAGATATTGTTCGGTGAAGATTTTGACAATTTGATGAGAGAGAGAAAAAAAAAATAAAATGAAAGAACTAAGCATGCTATTTTGTTTTCAACCACATTTATTTCTATTCTATTTCGATTAATTATAATTCTAAATTAGCATTACAACGGACTAAATATCGGGAAGCTCTTAAAAAATTATTGGTGTTTTATTTGAGATCAGGTTATGCTGGTTATGATATTTGAGGAACTCAACACATTGTAAATGAATTGGATCAACGAAGAAGCTTTTTATTGATTTGTTTCCTTTCGGCTGATCTCCATACTTATTCTTTACTTTCTTTTTTCTTCATCCTTTATCGGGCTTCTAGATGTAGCAGACGGAACATCTCCCAATCACGTTAAGAAATTAATCTTTCCTTTCTGTCTTCATTCGAAATTCTGCTACAATTAATCGATCAAAATAAAATTTCAGCGCTGCTATTAGCAATTTCAAAACAGAAATAATGCTAACAAACGAAGGAAAACTTTCTCCAACAAGGCTTGATGAATCAGAGCATGAAGCCAATGATGCAGTAGCAGAGGAATCGTCCGGTACTTGAATTTTTTATATCTTTATTCCCTAACGTTGCTGCAATTTTCCTCGATTTACGATTATTGCAACCTTCTCAATCTTTGAATCTAAACTAAATTTGAACAAAAGAAACCATTTCCAAATCTTCCTCACTGCTAGCCTGGTCCTCACAAAAGAATAACAACATCAGCATTATCGAACTTGAGACAACGCAAACTTACGCAAATTTTGATGGAGTTGAAATAAAAACAGGTGCACTAGTATTTCTTTTAAACTTTCCAGGTTAACCTTATTTTGTTTTCAGGCGATTGGACACATGTGAAAGAAATTCCAAATTCAAAGTTATTGGTGTCATTAAACCACCACCTCATCCATTCGGCGAACATGGCAATTTTTGATGTTTCAAAGAAAGGAAAAACGAGGAAAATTTACGCTTTTGAGGAAGTTTTCGGAGGTAAGAATCTGATTAAAGCTAATTTTTCTTAGAGGAATAATCCATTCAGTCTTCAGTTTTACCTCTAGTTTTCATTCTCATCTTTGTGGCACTCAGAAATCTTTTTTCCACTAGCGACAGGGGTTGGAGATGTGACATTTAATACGAGGCGGGATATTCTTGGTGCCATCCCTGTCTCAGGAGAAACAGCCTATCATTTGTGGAATATCGGTTATTCCGAGCGGAAAGGAGGCTATCATGTAAAGCTCTTAAGAAAATCAAAATGGCATCCTCGAGGCAATTCCACCAGTAATTTTGGCTGTTATTAAACTTACTTCCATTTGCTCTCAGAGAGCTTTATTTGTGGTTTTGATTTCAATCCGACTGGAGAGCTCTCAGCTTCTATTGACCAGTTTGGAGACTGCTTAATTTCAGATGTGAATACTAACTGCAAGCTTTTCTCTCGCAGAGGAGGCGACATAGGTATGTAATTCATTCATAATTGAAAAATATGCTACTTTCTCTGCTGAAGCCATTGATTATATCTCTATCATTCTATAGACCCCTTTAGTCGCTGCAGATGGAGCACCAATGCCGAGGAGCCTTTACTGTTTGTCAAATATCGTAGTGTCACCCTTAACGTCTTAGATGTTGAGAAGGAAGTCATGGCTTTGAAGATGCCGGCTGACCTTGAATCGTATGGTAACTGTTTATTTTCGACATTGCCGCTTCATACGAGAGAATGATTAATTCTCTTCTCGTTAGTATCTACCTGGCACTTGTTAGTTTCGTTTTTGTAATTTTTGTGATTTAATTCAATTGGCATTTCTTTCTTATAGGCGGGACTTTCTGGATCGATGTTTGTCAGAGCAACAGCAATTTGTTGGCGACAGGTGGGAATCGTGATGTAAAGATATTTGATAAACGAGAAGCAAAGATAGTCAAAACCTTTCATGACGTCCATTCAAGTTCTTTTAAATCTTCTGATACAATTAATAATTGATAATATTGTAGGCACTGTCCATTGCGTGCGATGGAATCCAAGTGGAGATCTGCTGGCAACAGCCTCTAACGATAGAACAGCTCAAGTGCTGGACTTTGGCACGGAGAAAGTATTATGTACTGAAACCACCTTGGATGGGAGTCAGTGATTTTATTTTAAATCTTTAGTATAATTTCATTACTAGACGGCGCGAGATCTGTTTGTTTTATTTGAAGAAGCAGCAAGTTTAGCGAACTGATGATGATGACATGAACATCCTTGAAGACTCAGTAAGATATGAATATAAGACTAAATTTTGTGGTATAGTGATAACTCATTGAATTATTCATGTGATGTTTGATGAAATTCTCTTAGTTATATATATTTTTTTTTCATCGATGGGGTGCCATAAGAAAATGTCCAAGATAAATCACGCAAAAAGTTATTCTCTTTATTTTAGCTCAATCAACGCAATCGCAGGAGTTATTCATGGCAGAGTTAATTCTCTAATTCTTCACAACCCGTTAAAAGGAGCACTAACTAATTGCTCTATTTCACAAATTCTTTTCCAGGAAGTATGAGAGGAGGAGAAAGCTCCTTTAAGATTGAAATTGTCAAAATGATAATGAGAACACTTAATAGAGTCAATGAAGGATTTCTTTTTGGATTGAGTTTAGTTGAAGAAAAGAAGTTGATTCTTATTTTTTTAGGTACTACTTGGGTGATATTTATTTGTCTTTCACATGGGTACGACAAAGGAGATGCTGAAACATGAATTTAAAATTTCCTGTCGAAAATTGAGTTTTATTTAATTTGGACTTTATTCATCAGCTAGAACAATCTTTGCTCTGATGCAATTTATTTTTTCGATGTCTTTCAGGGGTCCAAGTTAGTACTCGAGCAAATAGTTCATCATTTTCGGTCTATTTGCTAAATCGCCATTCAAGTCT
>ENA-UOTX01000740-UOTX01000740.1-compost-metagenome-genome-assembly--contig:-NODE-740-length-31504-cov-18.244567_pt1 | contig 31504 bp, 16 predicted proteins | sample MGYA00238143_ERZ746982 | MGnify/ENA primary metagenome ERZ746982 (study PRJEB28758, sample SAMN06268862) | compost metagenome | isolation source: single cell | place: USA: California, Emeryville, Joint... | reverse complement strand
TGCACTGTGAATGGACCTTCCAAATGCGATCCGAACTCTTGTAATACGAAATACACTTATAGAGAAGACACTTCTACTTGCGTTTCGTGCGGATCGAGCTGTGCGAATTGTAATGTCAATGGGCCTGGAAAATGTGATCCTGGCGGCTGTGTGGCAGGGTATTTCTTCAATTCCTCAACGTTGAAATGCTCGGCCTGCGCGTCTTCTTGTTTTGGGTGTGAGATAAACGGGCCTGGTTTTTGTGATTTTGATAAATGCAAGAATGGTTCGACTTTCAACCCAGCTACACAAAAATGTGACCTGTGTGCTCCCAATTGCCTTTCTTGCGAAAAAAATGGCGCAGGACTTTGTGATATATGCATCCCTTCGTATAACTTGACAGCAGGGAATCTGTGCGAACCCTGTAGCGAAGGTTGCCCCAAATGTACATTAAATGGAGCTGGTCATTGCGATCCAAATCAATATCAGTATTGGTATGGTTATGATTTTGCCAATAAAGTCAGCGCTCTTTGTGGCGCAGGTTGTGTCAGGTGCCGTAGTTTTGGTCCCGAGGTTTGTGAAATTAGTGGTTGCAATCAAGGATACGTTTATAATAGCACAACTAAGCTCTGCTCTCGTATTTGTGCTAATAATTGCCAGGCCTGCGAAGCAAATGGGGCCGATAAGTGTGATCCTGATGGCTGCAATATTGGATTTAGATATAATGATGCCTCGATGCTCTGTCAAGCGTGTCCAGTCGGATGCAACATATGTTCAGTAAATGGCATTACATTTTGCGATAGCAATCAATGCGCTACTGGTTACACCTGGAATCCTTCGACTATGCTTTGCAACAAATGCTCAAGCCATTGTTCTACATGTGATGTGAACGGTGGCAACAAATGCGACCCAAGTGGTTGCGAGGTTGGATATCTTTACGACGCTTCTTCACAATTCTGTAGTGCATGTTCAAGTGGCTGTCTTACGTGCACAGCAAGAGGAACCTGTGATTCGAGCACTTGCCAAGATGGATATCTATTTGATTCTTCAAGCAATGCATGCAAACCATGTGCTGGAAATTGTACTACGTGCATCACTAATGGAGAAAATAAATGCGACTCTGATGGCTGTTTACCTGGATTCGAGTATAACTCAGCGACTCAAACTTGCAGTCCCATTTGTAGTGGAAATTGTACTTCTTGTGTTATAAATGGACCTGGTTATTGCGATTCTGGAAAATGCTTGCAATATTTTAATTATAACACTTATTTGAAATGGTGCCTGCCAGCTTGCAGTAGTAGTTGCTACAATTGCACTATTGCAGGTCCTCGCAAATGTGACCCTAACTATTGTAAGGAAACTACAACGTATGAAAGCAGCACTGAAACTTGTAAACGTTGTGGTAGTAATTGCATAAACTGTCGAATAAACGGTCCAGGCTTCTGCGACCCAGGAGGCTGCGATGAGAACTACACTTACAATTATGACACCATGCAGTGTGAGAGTTGTGCACCCGGCTGCGTGTTTTGTGATGTAAATGGCCCGAATAAATGCGATCCTTTTACTTGCCACTGGGGGTATTCTTACAATTATGTGACACAAGTTTGTGACACTTGTGCTGAGAATTGTCGATATTGCGAAAATAGTGGTCCTGGCGCATGCAATCCTAATGGGTGTGCCCCTTCGTACGTGTACAATAGTACAACTCTTGGTTGTAGTTCGATCTGTGCCCCAAATTGCGCTGATTGTGCAGTAATTGGATCTTTTCGATGTGACCCTGGAGGATGCCTTCCTGGCTTCTATTTCAATTTTTCGACATATCTCTGCGATCCTTGTGCTGATAATTGCTCAACTTGCTCTGATGCTGGCGGAGGATATTGCGATCCTGGAGGCTGTGATGCTCTCTATAGTTACAACGCAACAACTCAACTTTGTGACCCAATCTGCAGTTCAAATTGCAATTCCTGCGAGACGAATGGGCCCATGAAATGTGATCCCTCTGGCTGCGATATCGGCTACTGGTTTGATCCAACCTCGAAAATGTGCGTAGACTGCGACACATACTGTAGTGCTTGCTTTGGTCCGACAAACGATGACTGCACGAGTTGTAACAGTGGATATTATCTGCAGTCATATTCATCAAATCAATGTCGAGATACTTGTCCCTCTGGTTATTATCAAAACACTTCAAATAATACTTGCTTAGAGTGTGATACTTCTTGCTTGCAATGCTCAGGACCTACAGACACTGACTGTACTGCCTGCAGTCCAGGGAGTTATCTTCAACCTTCTTCTCCATCAGCTTGTGGCAATGCTTGTCCACCGGAATATATTCAAGATTCTACTAATAATCGATGTAATTACTGCGGAACTCTTGAAGATTGTAGTGCCTTATGTGCTAGTAATGTATATTTTGATGATAATCTTAACGGTTGTTTCCCATGCAACTCTCTTTGCTCAGAATGCGTCGGGCCTTCTTCTATGAACTGTTCAACGTGCACTACTGGAAATTATTTCACACCTGATCTTAATGAATGCTCTTCGACTTGTCCCATCGGTTATTACAACATTTCGGCTAACTTTACCTGCTTGCCTTGCAATGAATCATGCGCAACTTGCTTCGGTCCAGATGAGAATTCGTGCTATTCATGCGCAGATCTTTATTTTATGCAACCTAACACTACGACCTGCCTCAAAACATGCCCTCCTGGAAAATGGCAAGATCCTATGACTTTGGCTTGCAATCCTTGCCATGACTTTTGCTTATCTTGTTTTGGTCCGTCGAACACGGAATGTGATTCTTGCAATGTCAGCTATTTCTTGTTGCCAAGTAATTCAACTACCTGCTCAAATTACATTGTCGAAGCCCAAAAAGTCGCTACGAAATCACTGCAAACGTCAGCTAGCATCTATTTTGATCTTACCGCTTCCTGCTCGAGTGGAAATGCGGCTGCTTGCTCGAAGTATGGAACATGCAAATACCAATCACAATACCTCGAAAAGAGATGTATTTGTTCTGATAGCCAAAAATGGGGCGGAACTCTTTGCAATGTGACAGCCAATCTCCTCCGACAGGTCGCTTCGAGTGACTTAACTGCACTAGAAGGACTGCAGATCGCTCTTCAAAATTTTTCAGCTCTCAGTCGTGAAGATATCGAAACAGTAGCCTCTATCTTGGAGACTTTTTCCTTTTCCGATCAGACGAATAATACGTTGATCAGCAAGCGAGTGGAGGTCGCTAATCTTTTGCTTCAGCAATTGTTAGTACCAAGCATTGCTGGGACCTTCTCGGATATATTAGATAAAGTGATCCAAAACCTGATGAACGTTGCTTCAAGTGCACTCAGTCAAGTCTTCCAAAGAGACTGTTTTTTAAATGAGCCTTTGTCTCTCCAAATCTATAATCAAACTTTCCAAATGATAAAAAACATTGGCTCTTTCGCGATTCAAAATCTTGGGAGCAATTATTCAATGGCTTTTTCGTCAACACTGTTTGATTTGGAAGTTTTGAGCACCCAGCTTCAGAGTTTAGTTGCCAACACCGATTCTGCTTCAGGGACATCTTTCCAACTCTCATCAGATGGCTCGGGCAACAATAATGATAAAGTATTCGTGCTTCTAACGACCTGGAAGGCAGAAATACTCAACTGTCCTAATGTGACTCAATATATAAACATCACTAATAGAACAACCTTTGATGTTTTTGCCTCCCCATCTCTCAGCCAATACAACCTTCCAGCGTCTCAACAGCTTATTCTTCATTACCCTGATTTTGTGAAGAGTTTTACCACATGCATGATTGGATGCGAGATCCAACCTGATAACGCTCAGGATAGCTCACAAACTATCACTTTCACATGTGAATGCGATAATATCCCTGACTATAGCATTACCAACCTCATATCGTTTGTTGGGAAATCAAATAAAAAGTCAGGATCATCGACTGGAGACTGCCCCTCCAACACCTACCGAGTGGAATATGCAAATAATTTCTCGTGTCAACCTTTGAACCCACAAAGAGCAGCAACCCTTAACACAGCAGCGAGTACAGCAGTTGCAGCGAAATCTACAGTTGCCGCTGCTACTATCGTAAATTCAGTCGTCGGAGGAGGATTAAGCTCTTCTACTAACGTTAACCTAGGTGCAATAGTCTGGATCCTCGTAACCTTTGAGGCATTCAGCATTGTGCAGTATGCCAACTTCAATTTTCCCCCAAGCGCTCAGGCAGGAATACAAATGCTCACTGGTTCCTTATATCCTAACTTTTTCAATGGTTCCTTTGCACAAGATGTGGATTATAGCTCAACTTATGGGAAATACGGTGAGTCAGGCATTTCAAGCGTGTTTTTGCTTGAGTCAGGCAGCGATTTAACCGAAATGGCTTTCTTTACTTCAATCGGGATCATTTTTGGCATCTTAGCTCTTACTATTCCTAAGAGGTTCGCTAGTCTAAAGAAAAAATGTTTTGAACTACGCGACGGATTTATTATTTCTCCGTTTACGTTTTTCATCGCTCATCAGATCTCATCAACTCAATTTTTTCTCCTTGCGCTTAAAACAATGTACACTTCAAATGCTTTTGTCATCGCGAGTCTCGTAGCGCAATTTGTTTGGTTAGCTCTCGGAGTAGTCACGATCTATCTCCTCATCAAAGCCTGGAAAAAGTCAGTAGAGCCTGTAGCCCGCAAAGGAATGCTCATACAAGCGATTCACAAAGGCTTACTTGACGAGTACAAAGGAAAGCAACAAGATTTCATCGCAAGCATGTTTCCAGGCTTTGCTATTCTGAGGAACCTCACTCTTGTGGCAATCATTTTCTTTGGGCAGAACTCTCCGTTCTTCCAAGTCCATGGGGTTTTTTCAGTACAAATGGTCTATATTTGTGTATTTTATTATTTCTTCCCTCTTCAGAAGACTTTGGATAACATATGTGGTCTTGGTAACGAGCTAGCCATATTAGGGTCGTATTTGTTGGCAATAATCTCCTATAACTCGACAAAGAACGCGATTGGAGCTACATTGGAAGAGCTTGATGAGAACTATGTGACGTTGATGATGGTGTTTGTTGGGTTCAATCTGGCAAAATCTCTATTATTAGCCTTATTTGAACCATTATGCGCTGCTTATATGTTTATTAAGAAGAAATTATTGAAGAAGGAGAGAAAATCGGTTAAGTTCTCCTTGAAAGAGCCCAAAAAACCAAAGAAATGATTTGAGTAAAAAAATTCATAATGTTCTCCCGAATTCTACACATTTTATCAATATATGATTCTGATTTTAGTGAAATAATTCCCAATGCATATTGAGATTGGTCAAATGAATGGCTGGATGTTGGAGTGCCTATGTGATTACTTTTCTTGCTATATCAGTTATTCGGTAATTAAAAAGCATGGTTTTTCTTGTAGTTTTTTTTTTCTCCCTCAATGCAAATTCGGATAATTCAAAGACAAATCAAATGTCTCGCGGCTTTATAATTGCAACCAACTCTCTCTCTCACGTCTGGAATGATGCGATAAGTTATTCGTACAGCAACAATGAATATTTTTTGTAACAATATTTGTTTTGTGCATTTTGAGAAAATACAGCTTTGTTGTTGCAGCTCTCATATACACCTAGCAATTCTCAGAAATATCTATCATCAGATTCTATGAAAGTTAACAAAATGAGCTCCATTCAAAGTTTTTTATCATGGATAGGCCTAACTTTTTCTCAGGTTGAGAGGGAATATTGAGCTTTCATTAACAAAGCAAATATACAACATCCTAATTCTTAAATCTCTTTCAATATACTGCAGATTCAGCGCTAGGTCAATACTTCTTCTCTAATTTCTACAAAAATTTCTAGTTGGTTTAGAGGAGAAAAAATATGAATAATCATTTGAAAGCGATTTCAGGAAAGTCAATATAGCTGTTCGAAGTGAGAAGACGCTCCAGCTGGGCCGATACGAAAATTTTAAGATATCATAAAATTAAAAATTTTAGAAGAAGACGAGAAGGCGTTCTGAAATTACTGTATTTTCTTTTTCTTTTTCTTTTTCCAGTGAGTTAGAACTTTTGGATTTGTAATTAATAAAAGACAGCTGTTAGTCCTTACAGCTCCTTCATCAAGTCACTTATAAATGGTAACATTGTTGTTTCATGCATTGGTTTGAATTGATGATAATCAAACTTGAGAACTCCAAGCTCATAATGGCAGAAATGGAGGAACAAATCCCAAAATCCATTTTGTTTCGAGAAAGCCTGATTTGTTTCTTGAAAATTCTATTCTTTTCTATTCAGAATGAAGAACATCTACTGAACAAGTGAGAAGACAAATCGAAAATTTCCGAATTAACAGTAGTTTCGGATTATAAGTTAGCAATTCGATAAAATTAGCTTTACAACAAAAGTGCATTCAAAAGCATGCCGACAACAATAATCTAATTGGAACATCTCATATATTAAATGAAAAAGAGCTCAAAGCTCAGTGTGTTTCATTTAACTAATTCCTATAGAGTAGAAGCTTCAATCTATTGCCTCATCTATGTACATTGATCTAACATTTGTTTCAAATGGTCCTAACAACTATCATCAAAACCGCTCATACGCCATTAATGGAATCACTGTTTGAACAGATAGCATAACTGTTGAGTAGGAATGTATTCTTAGCCATTATCATTCAGCAAGCCTATATTTAAAACTTTGCTTTATGATAACAGTAACTTATTCCATGTCTAAGTCATTCTGGAAATGACTTTCCTTTTCACCTCCCAAGTTTAAATATGAATCTCACACATTCTTCCATTGAGAACAAACTGTTTCCGCCGCTTGCCCGATTAATGCAAAACCCAGGCAAATTTCAAAGCCTTAAATTATTTTTTTTGTCTTTACTTCTAAAACTTAACTGCTTTCGAGAAGTTGCATGAGAATCAAGTATTTTCTGCATTATAGCCTTCCTATCATATTAGTAGACGGCTACTTTCAATAGAGATCCTGAGGGATTCAGTTGGAATAATTATTCGATGTGAAAGTAAAATAGAGATATTTCATCTTGTTTATTGAACAATATAATAACATTTAAACAAAACCAAAATCCTTGCTTGCAGTGAGCTATCCTATTTGTTTTTGAAATTATGCAAAAGATAATAAAATGTTCAAATTCTATCTCTATTTAACAAAAAAAAGTGTTCTTTACGTACATTGAGCGTAATATATCTTATTTGAGGCACATATTCGAATGAATCTTTTGTCTGTTCAAGACCTCTAGCAACTCTATGTTTATCGCTAGGCTTCTCAAGAGAAGCCCACAGTTCATCTCCTGGAAAGCGACCGAAGGAAGCCCAAGCCTCAACCGTAGGGCGTGAACGGTATCTTTTGATAAATCGGATTGTCTCAACAGCTTCATTAAAGTTCCAAATGGATCAGTCATTGGTGCATTCTGAGCACTTTGTCGAAACACCGCATTTCCGAATTTTGAGGGTTGGAGAGAGATTTCCATCGACTGGTACCAAGCATTTGACTCTTGGACTTTAGGCGAAATCTTTATAGCCTTCACATCCATTCCTTCCTCTCTCTTTATCACTTTAGTCGGCTCGTGGCATAGATCTTCTCCAATCGCACCTTTGTATTGAGGAGCTTTCTTCTTAGCACATTTGCTCTCATGCTTGAAGGCACTACTCTTATAAAGAAATTTTCTGTTGCAGAATGAACAGGCAAATTTCTCTCTGATCTGGCGTGACTGATGAACTTGCTTATGAATTCTCAAATTCGAGGCTGTGATGAAACTCTTGCTGCATTCATCACAGCTATAAGGCCTTTCGCCAGTATGGATGAGCATGTGCCTTTTGAGATTTGAATTTTGGATAAATGATTGGGAGCAGATGTGGCAGATAAAAGGACGCTCGCCCTTGTGGATTCTCAGATGTTTCACGAGAGTAGATCGATGGGTGAAGGCTTTGCCGCAGGGACTGAACGTGCAGTGGTATGGCCTTTCAGTGACTTGCTTGGAAATCAGAGGTACTGATTGCTGTAGTGACTCAACTTTTTCATGAGTGAGCTCACTTGATCTGCCTGATGGAGACTCACAATCGTGAATAACACTTTTTTCTTCTTGTTTCACTTCCATGCTACCTTTCTGCTTAGCTGCGATCAGCTTGGAAAACAATTCGAAGCGAATGCTTATATAAAGTCTTAGAGGTTCTATTTTGTAAGTAAATTTGAAGGTACGTCTAATACTGATTTAGGTTTAAATTATCGAGAGCATAAATTTGGAACAATCTTGGACCATTGATCCTCACAGAATAGGCTTCTCAATAAAATCTCATTATTTAATCGTAGTAATTCTCAGATCTTCGATTTGTATTTTTACTGACTCTACTTTCCTTCGAATCAGGAAAGCCTATATTGGAGAATCGGTAATGTGAAATGGTCTGTCAAACACAAAGCTAGGTCGATAAGAGCGAATGACTTGTTAAGGGTAATCGTCACTGAATTTGTTAGATTAATTTTTTTAAGAGCAGAGCAGTAAGCTAGTCCCAGACAACTTAAAAGGCGATCTCTGGACTTGAGAACCGTATCCCTTGATGATTTAAGCACAAAACCATCAGAGGAGGCTCGCTTGTTGGCTTCAAAATTAGACGTAGTAAAGACAGCACTATTAAAGCTCAATTCACAAATTTCAGTTGTAAAAAAAGCCTACGACGAGCTGTATTGAAGAGGAAATTTTCTGCCAGAAAACCTTTGATATTTTCCTCTCGATACAGATAAGCTGAAAGGCAGAGGAAGGGTTATCGTAGGTTGTTCACCCACAATGCAACAATCTCTAACACCGTCGAGAATGTCTGTATTATGCTGGCGTCGGGCGACATTTGTGCCAAACTGAAAATTAGAAGGCGTTACTGGAGTGTTCGTCTCGATGAGCCGAGCTCAGGAATGTAATAATTAAAGTTGAGGGATTACAACCCGTCAGCAGATCATGGGGGCCTATCTCTTATGGCTGTAGAGATTCACCGTATCAATGACTGTTGCTATTGTTTAACCCTTTGCTCCACTCATAGGTGTTCTTTGGCCGCGCTGTCTCTTAAGCTCTTGGGCATCTCTCATTGCCCCCAAAAATCACTCTCTCGATAATATTTTTTTCATTTATGTATCTTATCATATCATGCTCTTACGAGTCAACACGATAAAACCGGGTTCGATTAGAGATATTAATGAAGCACAAAAAGGAGTAAACATGGTGATGCTTGCGACCAGAAGCGCTCAACATGTCACGAAGGAGTCCGAGATGAAGAATTCGAAGGAAGTCAGGATGTTTGAAAAAGCTTGGAGGCAGCTTATTACTAACAACACAAGAGATGCTAACTTGGAGGACGAAGAAATCCAAAAGAAAATTGCGATGATTGCTGCTAAGCAAAAGACTTAACTAGCTCTTTGAATCGGAAACTCCAGCGAAGAGTGCAGAATGGTGATTGTGTCTTTCCGATTCAGGCGAAGAAGAGGATTTGAGTTATATGGGACGAAGTTATCACAAGAAGCCAGCGTTGATTCAAATGATGAGAACTATATCGGTTCAAGAGAATAAATTCTTCAGGTTTCGGAGAAAACGATAGTTCGATGTATAACTAACCCAGATTCTTCAGAATGAAGTGACGAAAATACATGACGCTAAAAAAACTCGAAAGTGATTTGAAACGATACATACAAATATAAGTCTCTTGTTGATAACACCTTTTTGAAAGAAAATCTAATGGCTATATATTTCTATATATTAATATTCATGAAATTGCTAATGTGGCAATATATCAAAGAGTTAATAGAGAAATTCCAAAGGATTCCCTCAATAACAGTCAAAACAGAACTAAATTCACGAGCGCTCTTACCTGCAGTAGAATTTTCCATGTTTTTCTCTCAAATTAATCTTATTTACAAAAAGTTTTTTGGTAAATTACAGACTTTATTTATTTATTCTGCATGATGAGTGAGAAAAGGCAAACTCAGGTGAGAAGGCCCGGAGTTGGAAGAAGCAACAATTTAATGAGCGAGGAGAGCAATAGGCTCAAAAAGATATTTGATCGATACGATCTCGACAAAACTGGCGTCATCAACGCAAAGGAAATGAAAGCAATTGTATCGCTATTAAATCTAACCCAACTCGCGGATCAAATAGGAGACACCAACAACGGCAAGATGGGATTCAGTGAATTTTTCTACAAGTTTAAGACATCGAATTTGACCGACCAGCAGCTGGATTCTTTGAAAAAAGCCCCAGAAGAGGCCGCGAAGCGTGTAGCGGCTGAACTGAGGGAGGACCAGAGCTCTTTGCAGATTGCTGATGACGAAAAAAGCAATATTACGACCCAAAGGGTCTTGAAAAGCAAGCAAGCCTTCGATATGTTAGATTTGACTGGGCTAGGTCGAGTAGCATATGAGGGATTCATCGAACATCTTCAAAAAACCGGCGTAAAGTTTGACGCAGAGAGACTGAGAAAAAATTTCAAGCAGATAGATAAAGACGATGCAAAAGAGCTGACGCTCGTTGATTTTGTGTTGGCTTCTTGTTCGAAATCTCGGTGCACGAGCGTTAGAAATTTGAGACTTGTTGCGAAAGAGTTTGCTAAAACGCTTTTGCCTTCACAAGATGGACGACCTCGGGAGAATTCGCTGGAGCAGGCACAGCAGTTGTTTATTGACGATGAGCATTATAAGAAGGAGGCAGGGTTTAAATTGGACAGATTTTATCATATTGTGAGCGCGTTTGATGATCTGGATTACAATCTGGATGGGTTGTTAAGCAAGCAGAATTTAGCAAGTATTACAAGTGATAAGCTGAATCCAGATGAGAAGCAAATATATGAAATGCTGTCTATGGCTTGGGAGGACCATAATCTGTATTTCGACGAGTTTTATAAATACATGACCCTCATGCCATTAGATTATAGAATGCTAGCAGCAACTGCTCGCAAGATTGGTAAGCATTCAGTGCTTTTCGGCAAAAAAGAATAATCCTTTTTTAGGAAATTTTCTGAACGATATGCCTCTCGATGAACCTGACCCGATCCAAAAAGCTGTTCTTCCAAAACCAAATCTCGAAGTCGTCGTATCAAAAGTATTTAACATTCTTCAACAATATTGAAACCAATCTATTCTAGCCAATTGACTCCCTGACGCATTTACCCGAAGTAGAGAGCCCAAAACCTCAAGTCCAGTCTACCAAGACAGTCCCAGAAGCACATACCGATTCTGCAGGTATTTTCTTACTCAACTATTGTTAGTATAACGTTCAGTCAAAGAAAAAGACTCAGCAAACCCAAAACCGGACGAAGGAGAGACAAAATCAGAAGAACCAATCAGGGAACCTAGGCGGACCCTTAAAGGAGGTTTAAAATCAGAAAAGAGAACCTCCTCTGAAAGAAAGAGCGTTAGTTTCCCGGCAAGCGAAACGAAGCAAGGGCCATCCAACGAAGATGAGCTTGAAGAGTTCCAAAAGCTATTTGAGGAAAAAATTAAGATCCTCAGACAGAAGAAAGAGGCAATGCAGGCTAAATATCTCGAAATGAATGAGAAATACGTCATTTCTTTGAAGCAAGTCGCTGAGAAAGACCGAAACCTCGCAGAGCTTCAGAAAGAGCTCGAGATCAAGGATTCAGAATCGTTTACTACCCAAAAACAGATGGATCTCGATCGCGTGCGCCATGAGAAAGAGTTAAACAACCTCAAGGAGCAGCTTACTGATGGGAGCAAGCGTCTTCTCTACCTCAACAATGAGAAAAACGTGCTTTGGAGTCATTTTGACGACCAAAACAACAAATATATCGAGACGCTGAAGAACTTCCAGCTAGAGGTCGCAAAACTGAAACAGGTGAGCGAGTTTGGAGAGTGCGACGGGCTAATTTCGAAGATCACCGAGCTTAGCGAGGGCATCCAGAAGACGTTAAAGGATAAATTAGAGATGCTGAAGACCGTCGATGAGAACCTTGAGAATCAAAAGACCGTATTTGAAAAAGAAAAAATGAAGCTAATGAATGAGAATAAGGAGCTCAATAAAAAAATACAAGAGGTCAGAGACGAGATAACTGGCATTGCCAACGAGAAGAAAGCGCTCGAGGCGAGTTTTGAGAGCATCCAGCTCCAGCTGACACATAAACGCAAAGAATGCGACACCCTCCAAAAGGAATTATCACAGCAATCGAAAAATAGCTCAAGCACTACGATTAGGCTTGCTGAGTTGGAAAAAGACCTGACAGCCGCAAAGCAAAACGCTGATAGTTTCCAAATGCAACTTGTTGATGCCCAAGCAATGGTCAAGAAGCTCCAGAATCAGCTCGAGGAGAAAGACCGCGAAATCCAGCGACTCCAGCAGCTGCCGAACCCGAATGACCCTGCGAACTATTACCCAAACGGGTTCCATTCGTCGCCTTACTCGCCGGAATTAAACCGCTTCCAGAATACGAGTCTTGCTGATGAGATTAACCGCCAACTGGATGCTAAGAACGCTGCTCATTCACATGAAAATCATCATTTGAAGGAACAGATGCAGTTGAATGAAAAAGAAAAGGCGCAATTGAAGGCTAAAATTGAGGAATTGACAGTTCAGGTGAAGAACGCTGAAAAGAAAAACGAGAGTCTAACTGAGGAGGTGAATGCGCGGATCAAAGCGATCGAGAAGCTCAAGAACGAGCTCCATGAGAAGGAGATCATGATCACGGAATTCTCTAATAGAGCGAAAATTAACACGAATTTGTCGGAGAAAGTCGAGAATCTGAACCTTCAAATCATTGAGAAAACCGCCAGTCAAGCGAAAACAGCAGAATCGATCAACAATGCCAAGAAAAAAATCAAAGAGCATGAAGCAACCATCAAAACCCTCAGCGCCCGGGTAAGGGAGCTTGAATCTGCGAACGCAGAGCTCCGGCAGGCCAAAGAATTGAAGAACGCTGAGGTTATTGATTTGAATGAGAAATTAACGAAAATGACTGGTGAGTACACGATGCTGGAGGAAATGCTGCGTGGGCGTGACGATATGGTCGCAAGACTCACGAAAAGAGTGGAAAGGAACAAGCAACTGCTTGAAGGCCTCTCGAAGACCAGCGACGGCGTGAAAGTCGACTCGAACTTAGCTCAGGTTTCCATGCTGCAAGCGAAACTCGATGAGCTGACTTTCGAATTGAAATCCGTCGAAGAGAAGCTTGCGCAGGCAAATGAAGAGCTGGTTAACAAAGACGGGATAATAGAGCAGCAAAGCAAGCTCATAAAGGAAAAAGAGGCTCTGAAGGTCCAGTTAGAAAAACAAATGGCCACCGCCGCTACGGAATTTGACGAGAAGTTAAAGGAACTGAAGAAAGCAAGTGCTGAGCTGATGTTCCGGCTCAATGAAGAAAATAACGCCTCGAACTTGCTAAAACAGCAGCTGAAGGAGAAAGAAACCGCGCTGAATAACTTCCGACAGGCGGCGCTGAGGAAAGAGCAGACTGAGGAAGATCTCAAGGCGAAATTCTCCGCGAGACTCCAGCAGCTAGTGAAGCAGTGCGAGAAGCTGACGAACAGAACTGATGAGCTTCTCAGCGAGAAAAAGGACTTAAAAACCCAGCTAGAGGTGAAGAAGTTTGAATATGATGTTATTTACGACAAGCTCGGGAAAGCCAAGGCCGAGATCGAGAAACTCAAGAAAAAGCAAGCCGAGGACTCATCGAAATTCTCTCGAGAGGCTTTTGAATCGAAAGTTGAACAGATAAATACGTCCGTTGTGGGCTTTTGTAAAAAAGTGACCGAGGAAACGAAGCAAAAAATTTTCCAACTCGAAGCGCGGCTTACAAAGGCGCTGACGATGTCTCGAGGGCTGAAGGATGAGTTAGACAAGCGGGTCGACGCGCATATCAAAGAGACTGAGCAAATGCAGGAGAAGATACAGTCGCTGACTGCTTTGTATGAAAATCAGAAGAATATCGCGGAGCGTGAGATGGAGCGCTCTCAGGCGTTGGATCAAGCATTTCTTCAGAACGTTGCGGCGATTGAGGAGAGCTACCAGAAGCAAATTAATGATTTGTATAGTCAACTTGCGAAACCGAGGAGTCGAAAAGCATGAGAATCACACAATCTTTATTGATTGAATCTTTGTTTGAGAATATAGAGTAGTTAATTTGGATATCTTTTTTTTTACTCTACGCACTTTAATAATGATAACAAGGAAAGTGTAAATCTAAGGAAGAAGGTATAAGAACCTTTAAATTGGTATTTTCGTATTACTCCTTCATGTCGGAGCGCGTAACATGAGATCATTCGTATGCATATGTGATTTTTTCATTTCCTGATACAGAGGAAAATTGTGAAATTATCAATGGAAGAGAGTTCTGCTAAAATAGCCTTAGAAATGGAAGAAATATATAGCGACTGCAGTGAATATACACCGTTTTTCGTTCTTGAGCATCAACAACGGGAAAGCCGTAATTCACCCACTCGAAGATAGAGCCAAGGTAGTTTATTACGTTAGGATAGCCATTCTCCACAGCCTCTCGAGCGAATTTAGCTGAGTTCGCACCTATGGCGCTATATGCGACGATTTGCGATTGAGGATCGATTTTCCTTTTCGTTATAACGTGAGGAAAGTCGTCTATGTGGACAGCTCCCTTGAGATGGCTGATAGAATATTCCTCTTTAGTGCGCGTATCGATGATAAGGAGCTCTCCTCTCGATCTGAAGATGAGGTCTCTGAGCTCGGCAGTTGAGATGTGAGGTCGATCTGAGTATTTGTAGCGTATGATTGGTATTGCTATAATCCAAAGCACTGCTCTTATTATCTCCAGGCAACCCGTGCGGTCAAAGGCAACAAATCCAAAGAAAAAACCCAGGGTAGGCAGCCACATTCCATTTCGCATTAAAACTTGGAAATCGTGAGCTCAATTCAACAAATTGTTATTGCTTACATAGAATCGAGACCAAGATAGTTAGTCTCACCACGATTTTCAATGTAAACTATACAATATAGACTCAAAAATTAGTAAAACTCCATCGTTTGTTAGTACTGTGGTTGCATATTGCGCTTTGAGAGGGGGAATTCTGACGACGTGCTTGATTTCGTGAATTTCCATCTCCTTTCTTCTATTGTGTGAAATTATTTCTCGACCTCGGATTTACTGATTTAATTTGAAATAAAGAGTTGTTATCTGCGAAATTTTCAACGTGGGAAACTCGATGGGAATTTTATCTTCAGCATAGTTGTTTAAATTTTATTTCAACTTGGCTTATTGTTAGGATTCGAGCCCAAAAAAATCAGTAATATCAGCTGAAAAGTTAGCCTTACGACTTTATCAACTTCATATTAATAACGCAGCCAGAATAACATAACGGAAAGATACCTTTCTCCGAGAACCAGAGAAAGGAGTGTTGAATGGAATATTCTCCATATTCCAAAGTGCGATTCTATTGAGACTATTACTAAGTTCAAAATCCTCAAAAAAATTCCATACCCATAGCTTCGCTCACGAAGAATTAAAGATCAAATTTGAAAATTTTTTTCCCTCCGATGCATATCATTGTAACTTCCTTCCGCCCTAACTGGTTCAAGCAACAATTAACAAAATAAAATTCTTACTGAAAATTTAAGAGTAAATAAAAAAAAATCGGCAGCCTCAATCGAAATTCAAGAGGGATGACAACTCCTCTCACTAACGAGCCCAAGAGCTACGACGCTATCTTGAATGGAAGCGCCAAAAAAAATATTGACTTGCCGATCTATCGAGAAGGCAACCTGCCCGTCGCATTTGAGGTTCACGCGAGCCAAAACACAATTTCTGACTCCAAGCACTACCTGGTGGTCCGAAGCCGCGAGGTCGAGAATCAAGTGCATTCTTGCAAGATCTTCGACATCCTGTTGGCACTGGGCCTAGTAAATAATGAATTATGACTACTCTCCCTCATTTTCCTTGGTTTTGGCCTAGGGATTCAATTTTGCTGTCATAGCGAGCATATTTCTCACTGATGGTTACAGCAGCACTCAAGGTGGACTTGCGCTTGCGGTTACGATAGCTCTGATTGGATTGACTGTGTATCCCTTTGGGATGGTCGGCAAAAAGAAATTCAATTCAAAGATGATATGGGGTTTCAGTGGAGAGTTAGCATTGCTGCTTATTCTACGATTTGCTTTAATCTGGATGGTTTCGTCATCTTGGATCAGCTACTTAATGATCCTCCATGGTCTGACCATATTATGCGATGTTTTCTTGATGGCTAACGGAATCTACTTTGCCCAAACAGTCAAGAGTAGCGCTTATTATCTCGGAGTTGTGATTAATATTTTTCATTGATAGAATATCATGAGCTCGTCGCCCTTGTGGATAAAAAGAAAGGAGAATATTCCGACAGTCAAGCTCAACTCGCTATGGCTTAGAGAAGAAGGCTCTAATAATGTTTGAGGCTGAAAGGTCAGCGTCGAACATTCTCGTTCAGTATTATTAAATATCATATGATGGTGAAATCTAAGATCATTAACATTATTTCTATTATCAATTCAGTAGCTCTCAATACATATCAGAAGGAAAGTTTATTTCATGTTGGAATATGTATGAGAAAAGGTTAGTTTCGATATGGTTTAAATATAAGGAAAAAAATTTCAAAGAGTGCGCTTCAATTTTGATCTTGTATTGGCATCTTCTTTGTTGTAAATGCTCTAAGTCGAGAAATAAGCCTGAACAATTTAATCGCAGTATTCCAACACTGTTTTTCTCGAAAATCTTGTATCGTTGCGCTGATGTATCGGCTTGGATATTAAAATTATCACATAAGAACATGGCTGATGTCATGACATGTCATGTCCAGACTGGATTAGGTGAAGTTAATATTGTTCTGAAAACTGTTATCAGTCACTCGATCATCTATTACATCAAAATGGTGGCGGTTTTACTTGCCTTAGGGAGACCCAGATCTATCGGATTCAGTTTTGATTCTGATAAATTTTCTTGTTTCCAAAACCAGCGGGTTTTGCTCTGATCAACGGCTACAAGGAAAATGCATTTATATTTAATGCGAATGACTTCGATTTGATTTAAAAATATTAAGAAACATCGCAACAATTGATGAAAACCATTATATTCCTGCTTCTTATTTGCAGTACCCTTGTTGCTATCAACGCCGAGCCTGAAATCAATCTCGGTGACACAGAGAACTTACATCTCCCTAGCAACTCGGAGCCTCAGGGCACTCCTAACGCGGAACTTCAAGGCACTCCAATCTCGGAGGTTCAGGGCACTCCAATCTCGGAGGTTCAGGGCACTCCCATTTCGGAAGTTCAAGGTACTCCAATCTCGGAGGTTCAGGGTACTCCAATCTCCGAGGTTCAAGGAACTCCAATCTCCGAGGTTCAAGGAACTCCGATCTCCGAGGTTCATGGAACTCCAATCTCGGAGGTTCAAGGTACTCCAGTCCAGGGCACTCCAATCTCAGAGGTTCAAGGCTCTCCAAACGCGGAGGTTCAAGGAACTCCAATCTCAGAGGTTCAAGGCACTCCAATTACTTCTCTACCTCCTCTTCATCCTCCCATTCGGGGTAAAACAATTGAGAGGGTATCTTACGTTGACGAGCACGGAATTAGACACACCAAAACCATTGAAACTACAAACACAGGGGATGGAAAGCCCACTGTCGTGACAACAGAAACCACTCAAAATGCTAGTGAACCCCAGGCGCCTTTCCCTGATCCTAAATTAGACGGGCTGCTTAACATCTTCAAAGAAATGGAGCAAATGCTCCCTTTTGCAACCCCTTCGAGTGCTCCGACCATCATAATCGGAAGACCTCGTTTTAGAGGGAGACCTCTGCTCGTGCCGGTCGCACCAATTCCATCGTCTGTTGTTTTTGAGATGGGTGACGGAGAAAAAAAACAGCTTCACACTGCGAATGAGTTGGGCATCAATTCAAGTGACGCACAAAACCCTGAGCTAACTCATCCTATCGTGACGGTTGAATCCGCTGACAATGTGGCTTCTTCTCATGATCATGATGTGTATGATGATCAGCTTAGCTCACAACAAAGTAAGAGAGAAACAATGGCTAAAGACGCCTCTCGTAAATCTGCTGGCAGAAGTGCCGGAAAGCTGATGTTAATCATCGCAGTTGGAGTGGCTATGGCTGGAGTGGCGATCTACTTTTTATGGAATTCCGATGTGCTCAAGCGAAAAACCCACACATGGGGTTCCTCGCTTATTGAAAAAAATATGCACAAAATCCAAACTTTAACAGCACAACTGGCTGATAACCGGAAGAGAAAAGACTAATTAAGATGATATAGATATTGAGATTATGCAAGAAATTGGTGTAATGTAGGCTTACTTTCATATTTTCAAGCAAAGATACTTTTTTATATTTGTGTTCTAGAGTTCATTGAATTAAAACTGTGAAAACCAATGCATGTGTTAACTTCTCAAACAAAACTACTGGAGTTTATAGGAAAACGTAAGGACTCAAGGTTAGAGATTCATATCAGTGTAGCTATAGTGGCCAATTTTTCCATATTATTGCTATGGTTATTGTTGATCAAACTTGAACTTAGATTGTACTCTATTATAGTACAAACCTTTTGCATTTCCAAATTCCTTTACTATCTTAGTTTGTTAAATAAACTGTTTGTAAGTAACTATACGGAAGATAAGGAATCACTATGGCTCACTCTAAATTCTTTAGCATTCGTCTGGAGAATAGGTAGAATGAATTAGTTTTCATAATATCAAATCTCCCTTCTATATACTACTAAGGTAGAGTATTTGAAATATGGGAATAGATTGAAATTAAATATGATTCTCAAAGTAATTAAATTTGGAAAAATTTATAATGATTTATTGATTTGAAAGTCAGAGTGCATCGATCATAATTTTTCGGTAATTGTCTCGTCTAAATTTCCCAAGGAGTTTGTTTCTTACAAATTTTATAACTTCACGTATTGGTATTTGAAGAATACGTTTCCTTGTATCTCTGTTTTCCGTAGATATTCATTTTTCGGGTAAAGGTGAGTCCATAGAAATACTGTATTAGTTCTCAAGAAGGGCTGGTTCTTGAGCGGTAAAGTCGTAAATAAAGAGTCTTAAGCATATTCGACATAAGGATATGAATATGATAGATATCACATCAATCAAGATAATAAAATATTAGAAGTTCCTGTACAATAAAATTACATGAGAGAATTTCAATATTAGTTTTAAAAGTTTTAGGTTCTAACTGAGTTTCAATCAAACGTCTGGTCAAAGACACATTTCTATGCCTTGATAAATGACCTATTTTCCTGTTTGATGAAATCATTGAGAAAAAAACGTTAGATAGTAAATGCATTAAATTCATAAATAAAGCCACTTAGATATCAAGAAATTCATTGTGAATGATTGAGCAATTTCAATCTGGTTTTCAAAGATCTAAGTTAATCGAAAAATTACTAGGTTCGAAGCAAGCAAACAATAATGATTTAGTTATTTCTCGCAGTTTTTGTTTAATATCAGCTTTTTTCTCAAAATATCATTTTTGGACAAATTTTGTTCAAGAAGTTCATCAATTGATATAAATAATTTACCCTTGTACATAGCAATTGAAGCTATGCTTCATTCTTCTTTTAGCTCTTTATGGTCTCTTTGCAAAGCAAAGGCTTCGGAAAATTAAACAAATAAATCAATTTCAATACGTTTAGAACCAATTGAATTTGAGTGATTTTTTTTTTGTTAAATGCCAAGAGATGTACCTCATCCCTTCCCTTCCCTTCTCCAATAACAGGATAAAATCATTTTGCATTTAAATATACATCACGACTTAAACTCCACTCGAATTTCCCAATTTATCAGAGAGATAATTAAAATATACACTCTAAGTTGAATTTTATCTTAAGTCCAACAATTACATCTTAAGCCCTTCTTTAAATTGAATCGCAAGTCAGTTGAAAGTTCATATTGAAGATATAATTGCTACAAGTAAACCCAAAACCAAACATTGTGTTTAAATTTTGAATTAAATTTATGTTTAAATGTGAATAACTCAAAACAATACTTTGCTAAAATATTAAAGCATATCCTACATATATATCCATTCTTCAACTAGATTAACCTATAAGCAAAGAATTCTATTCATGCCTCCAGTTAAACCTAAATCCGCTCCAGAAATCCCAATCATTTTGAAGTCAAAACGATTTTGTTCAGATTGAAAATTAGCATTTTTCCCAATTTATTCTGCATCACACACAAAATGCTCGCATGTTTTTTCATGCTGTGTGATTTCTTTGAAAATTGGCAAACGAGGTCTTGTCTTGCAGATGCACTCGAATTGTTGCTCTTCAAGAAGCGTTGGGTCGTTCATCTTTTCAACATAACTGAATCTATCTTTTCCCAAGACGTGAAGACTATGCAAGAACTGGCATCTCTTGCCATATGGACAGAAGGCCTCAGTATGGAAATGAACGCATTTCTTGGCTTTATACCCGTTTAGGACGTTCACCTTCTGTCTCAGCTCCTGCTCGCCATGCGCAAAGGCGCATTTAGGACCGAACTGGCAGTAGCCATGCTCTTCCCAGTGTCTGCACATCTCGGTTTTAAAATTCACGATAAAATCGATTTCTTTTGCTTTTTTCTTGCCCCTTGTGGCTTTTATTGGCGTTATCGTGCTGTAACTAGAGTTCGTGCTCACGCTGCTCACCGATAAGTTATCTTTCTGTGAGCTATAATATCCATAGGAGCCAAGATCATCATTCTCATCAAACGATGAAGTTCGAGAAAGGTAGTTCTTTCCCGAGCGGTCCGCCATAGAGTGAATGCTTCCATCAGAATACACCTTATGGACGCCTTTTTCATGATGGCCAGGAAGTTTTTTGGCTGGTTCGTACTTTCCAAAGGGTTGAATGATAGGATAGCCAGAAAATGATGGTTGGAACATGAAAGTGGTCATATTGAATACGGTGGACGAGTTTAGACGCTTGTATTCGGTGGAAGAAGTGAGATTTATTAATTTTCGCTCAAGGTGTGTCCATATAAGAAAACAGGATCTGCAGAGTCATGATGTATTAAACGGTGCTATGACGAATTAAACAATCATACACTAATTGCGTATTGAGATTGAAGATTTATTGTATTTTAGATTGCAATTAAATTTAACTCGGTCGTTTCTTTTCAGTAAGCTACGAGACCGTTGTGTGACGTATTGAAACAACGTATCATAGCACATCATGGGCAAAGATGAGAGAGATAGATTTATTGCTGAAGTAGTCGCAAATCAACGGGAAAAAAGTGAGAGGCGTTTTGGAATTAAAACCTCCAAAAAGCTATTTCTGCTTCATTTGAAATAAATTTGAAAAAAAAGAACCGTCCTTAACTGACAGCTCGACGGTGATAGAGATTTAAAAGCTAATTAAGGTTGCTAAGAATTGACTAAGTGGAATTTGTTGTTGAGAGAGGTTTAGATTAGCTGATGTGAATGAATGGATCTACTCAAGAGGATAACTGTTGAATGCATCATCGACCAATTACAGGTTGAATTCATCTTCTGAGTCATTTTGAATTTTTAATCTGCGTCATTGAAAATGCGTCATCTATGTAATTTCTCAAAGAATTTTTGGAAAAGCGGGAAATTATTGGTTAAATTGACGATGCCAAAAAAGGGAAAATGAAAGCATTTGTGGATACTTGTCGTTTGTTTGGTACGAGAATTCTATAGGTGACAGTTAAAAGCAAAAGAGAGAGAGTGGCAAATGAAACTTTCGTGCTATTGGCCATTAAAATTAACGAAATACAATAAAAAAACCCGTAGATGATGGTGATATGGAGTTATTGAACTCTATTTCCGAAATTCTTTCTCGTTGTTATTCTCTTATGGGATTTGTAACGGATTTTCGTGGAAGGGGAGCTAGGAGATATCATCTGAGGCATTATAAATCAAGAGTTGTTTTACAGAGTTTATAGAAATAATACGGAACAGGTTTTAATTGAAGAAAATAGCATTCACAAGAAAATTATTTCTTCAGCACACAGCTGATGTGCATTTAGAAAGGAGAAATAGCAGAATAACTAATAATCATTCTGTTGTAACAAAAGAGAAGAGGAAACAACCTTCAATTAAGCGAAGAGCTGGAGCAATAATGTAAAATTAGTTGAATCTTTTGAGTCCGGTGTCTAGCTGCAATTGCTCTCTCTCTAAAATACAGTGAATGGGTATAGAGTCCTGCGTAGAATCCATCTGGCATTTCATGAGCAAGTCGCTCTGAGATACAATTCTCAAGAGAATTCAAACAATATCCTCTCCAAATTATCGTTTATATCGAGTTAGGATGATGTGAAACGTTGATCTTTTAGAACAGCAGAAACATTAAAGAAAGATAATCGAGAATGTGCCACTTAAGACTTAGTATTTTCGGAGCAATCCGCCTCTTGATCACATTGAGATCAATTCAAAGCTACAATCCATAAATTAGCTTGATAAATGATACATTTGCTTGAAGCAGAATGATAGCTGTGCTATATACCCTGTCCTATAAGCATGATATGACATTGTTTTTGACAATAAATGAAAGTAAAAAAAAGTATTAAATCAAATTAATTTATTTACTTGTTAATAAACTCACTTTCTGAATTTAAAAGTAATTTTCGTTTTCATATAACTCTTAAATGACAGAATGGCTTCCAAACATAGAAGGCGCAGATTATCAGGTTTGTTTTGGAGACAAAGAATCTAAGTAGTCAGAGAGAGAGAGTCTTTGAGAAAATTGGCAAGGGTATACTTTGAAGAATATCCAGCTGATAGGTTAAGATTAAGCAAAAAATTACAACATCAAACCATCCCAAGACGTAATTACCAATATAAATATCAACACCTCTTGAAGCTTTCGCCTGTTCATAATTCAAAGCAGCAATTCCATCATGAAGAATATTTTCTAATTGATGGGAGGTTTCATCATTCAGTAGGTGCACCACATGAATAATTTTCAAGGAGAAGATCCTTTACTTAACGTTACTCTCATTTTCTAGATTTAGATGCAGTTTTTTTCAATGTTTAAATGGCATAATAATTTACGATTGTTGGAAAAGCAAGCACTCCTCTTTGGATTGATGCTTCTTGATCAATCAAAGGCATTTTTTCGGAAAATAGGAGATATGAAGATGTTTTCCTCTGTAACACCACGGTTTCGGCAAAATGCTAAACATAAAAAAGGAGTGGGGGTTTGGTGAAGTTAATAGAGCGAAAGAATCACGAACCCAACTCTTGAACTTTTGATTGAGATTTGAAATACAGTCAATGATTCGGCAACAGTTTTATTTAACCAAAACAAAGAAAGCCTTTACATCAGGCGTATCTAATATCAATTCAAAAAAGTTATCGATTTCGAAAAAGCAAAATAAGATTTTATCTAATGCAAACTGGTTCTTATAAATTCACTCCGAGATAGGACAAATCTCTTTCATTTTATTCCTGAATCGCAGAGAGAAGCCCTTCTCCCATCATCAGAACTTTTTCACATAGATATATTCAGTTTCATTATGCTAACAAAACACACGACTATTCTCGGCTTTTCACGAAGTTTTTGCATCATGCAGAAAAAATTATGCTGAACCAATGAGAATAGCCTCCATTTCATCTTTCTCTGGTAATTTCATTAGAAATCAAGATTTGATTGCCATTCAGTGCATAAGTCAAAGAAATAATTCGCAAAATATGAAGTCATTCAATAACTCATATGTCGTAATAAATTATTCGAAATAAACCGAAATAAATCAGATTACGCAATGTCCTGTCCAATGACAAAAACTCCTAAAGAAAAGCTCCCCTCAAAATCAAATTATCTGGCTCATGACCTGATTTATGAGTTAATTATATGATTTACTCCAGTTTTCTCGCAAGTTAGCCCATTTAAAGTCATTTTTTTCACATTAATAATATCAACGGGAAACCAAACAAAAGCCAACCGAAAACACCCAAATTCTGCCCAGTTAAGGCTATATCGAGACCAATTACCCTCTCTTTGGCTCCAAATTAGAGAGTGGGTGCAAAGTTAGTTTTAAATCCAAATCGAAAATTCTGTATAACCTGATCTTCTCAAGCGAAGACCGGCCACCTCTATGCCTATTATAGCAGTTCTGAAGTATTTTGATGACTTCTACGAGATGGTTCTTTGAATTGATATTCTAGATAGTTCTTCGCAGAGGAAAAAAATCAAGAGCTACAGTATAAATTCTACGTATTTGAGAAGCTAAGAGCCGCTTTGTAAAGGAAACTTATAAATACTAGCTTCGAAGCGCATTAAAAACGTATCATTAACGGGAGGTTAGACATTGGCTGAATATTTCTAAATTAAGCTAAAGCAGATACTCGAATTAGAATTTGAGGAGGTTTATAAGCCTGAAATTTGTTTTCACACGTAAATTTATTTTTTGAAAATTAGGAATCTCTCCCAAAACATTTTGGTTCTTCAAGATATTCCTACTTAGACATGGAAGCATCTACTGATAACGATACGAAATATTTCAGCAATACTATTATTGTTGACCGCCTCCCAGAAGAAAATGCTACGACTTTCAGCCACATCTTCAAGCCTAGCTCCCAAGTCTTTTCCGCTTCTGACTTGAAAGAAGGCGAGGTTCTTTGGAAAGTCCATCACGTGTCTGTCGATCCAGCCAATCGAATCTGGTTCGCTGCAAAAACCTACACAGATCAGATTAAGGTGGGTGATGTCATGAAGGCCTTCGGTATCGCCGAGGCAGTTGAATCTCGAAACCCTAAGTACCAAGTGGGAGACCTTGTCCAAGGAATCTTCGGTTGGACAGAGTACATGATCGCTGAGCCAAAGAAAGCCAGATGCAACCACATCCCACCTGACAGCGTTCCTCCAAGCTACTTCTTGAGTATCATGGGCGTCAATGGATTGACCGCCTACTTCGGACTCAAGGAAGTCGGAAAACCAAAGAAAGGAGACGTTGTTGTTGTATCGTCTGCTGCTGGTGCTACCGGAAGCATCGTTTGCGTCTTAGCAAAGATCTGGGGATGCAGAGTCATCGGTATCGCTGGAGGCAAGGAGAAATGCGATTTCGTTAAGAAAGAGCTTCAAGTTGATGAATGCATCGACTACAGAAACGTCGAAAGTCTTGAAAAAGAATTAGCTAAGGTCTGTCCTGAAGGCATTGACGTCTATTATGATAACGCTGGAGAGACGGTCTTGGATGCCGTTTTGGCGAATATCCGTGAAGGTGCAAGGATCGTCCTTTGTGGAGCGACGAGTACCTATACGAACTTCAAAGGTCCAAGAGGGCTGAACATGGTGGGTAGAATAATCACTAAGAAAGCTAAAATGGAAGGATTTGTCCTCTACCGCTTCAAGAAGCGCTTCACTGATGGAATGTTTGAGTTGTTGGAATATGTCACTGAAAAACAACTCTTTGCGGTTGAGACGCATTACAAAGGCCTTGATAAGGCTCCTCAGGCGTTGGATAAGTTGCTCAAGGGTGAGAACATCGGCAAATTGATTATCGATATTTCCGATGGATTCCAAACACCAAAATTATAAAATCAATTTGCAAGGCAAAAGAACAAAAAATTGATATATCGTGATTTTAAAAAATAGGAAGTAAGAATCTTTGAAATTGTAAGTAGGGAATCAGTAGCTATTCGAAATCTTCGTTGATAAAATTCATTATTTCACATGTTTTACATTTAATCTAAAGACGAAAAATTGGGCATATCCCAAACTAAAAACTGTGAAAAAATGAATTCAATAATGAAAACTAATGCTTTTCTGGTAGTAAAGTAAGTAAAGTAAGGTAAGTAAGGTTCCATTGCTTTTGAAAGAGTTAAAGTTAGAATTGGGAGCGTTTGTTCTCATGTTATGTGAAATTACTGATAAAGATTTTTATTGTTAAGAAGAACGTACGACATCCTCTTCGCCACGACTATGAGCAAGATATTTCTTAATGATGGCCTAGCAATAGAAATATTTATTTGAGATATTCTTAGACTCGAATTAGAAAACGACAAACGAATATAAAGTCCAACCAAAAAGGTTCCATAGTGAGTGCTCTGGAGGTTCAGCAGTGTTCTGTGGGGGAATAAAACAAACAATCTACATGTGTCTGTACTACAACGAATCCTTACAGACCATGTTTTTTTTTGTTATACGAAAATTGTGTAGCTTCTCTGCAAACAAAACAATTTTTTCGAGCATAGCGAAAACTTTGAAATACGAAGAATGTCTCAAAAGTCCAAGTATTTACAAAACTGCTTCGCAGTAATAACAATGCTCGTAAAGTATGGTTTTCTGGACTGCAACTGAGATTTTCCAGCTCTATTGTTCCCGTGTCTGTGTACTAAAGCAAATTATTGAAGTATATATTGGTTCGATTTTTCAATATGTAATGTAATAAATTTCTTTCTATATCACTTTTTTACTGATTCTGGCTGAAAATTTAACAAATTTAGGCAAAGTTTTTAACATCTCGAAGAATAATTCAAAGAAAAGTTGTTGTATTTCTCTCTGAATTTTATCTAGTTTCTTTAGTATCTTCTTGAGCTGTTCCTTCGAGTCAATCTGATATCAGCGTCTTACTTCCCACTTTCGAGGAACTTGTCAATTCCTTTGTTATGTTCAGCCATTTCTTCGAAGTAGCCATTCAGAGTAGATAATTTTTCTAACGGCTCAATTTGTGATTTGGAGTATTCTTCAATATTTTTCAGCTTCTTCATATCTTCCAGAGAATCAACCAAATTCAATGCAATACCTTTATGTCTGAATCTTTCCAAACAGCCCACTCTGTGCAAGTAGCATTAATAATCAATAGACCTTGTTCTTGTCTGTGGGTCGTATTTCATAGGAATATCCGCATTGATCACAAATCTAACTGATTTGTTATCAATACCTCTGGAGAGGAGATTGGTCTTAATCAGCAGTTTGAGATCACTTCTCAAGAACAATTTGATAGCCTTATCTCTCTCTGCGTTATCGAGATCCGCATGCAACACATAGCATTTGAAATCTTCGTCATTCAAAGATTTGTGCACTTTGTTTGCTTCGTCGGTTCTGTTTACGAATATGAGAATTTGGCCTTCGAATCCGATGTTCTTGGGTAGCTTGATCAGGAAATCGGTCTTTTGTCCGAGATCTGTCTCGAAGTAAAGTTGCCGGACGTTAGCAAGGTTGAATTTCTCTTGAGGAATTTCGATTTTCCCGGCCTGCTTGTTGGTAATACTGTCTACAATAAAATATTTTATTTCTATTCATTCGACTTGTTCAGATTTACCTTCAGATTTTTGTGGTTGGACCTCACCTACTTTTCCTTCTTCTTGGTCTTCATAGTCTTTCAAGTTCTTTAGCGGGACTTGACGTAAATTAACACTGGGAGCAGCTTTCTCCATTTGAACTGGATATACATAGGTCGTTGAAATAAACGTCGAGTCAATAATTTCCGAGCAATAGTAGTGCAATAAGCGTTAGTTCTACCAACAAGATTGCAATTATCGTGAAAAGTGAATTCAATTAACATCTCTACCTCTCACCATAGATGAAATTTTCCGATTTGCTTATCCGAAACTAGGAAAATGATTTCACACTGCTGCTACACACACCAAATAGATCTTCACATCCATGAAATCAAGCAACTGACTACGTGATAAAAAGCTCTTTTCTTCAATATAAGTAATTTTCAAAGCTATCTATCAACCTAAGGTCGGGGACACTATCTACAATACCATTCGTTATTTAGATTTTGTATAACTCAAAGTCATGACCGAATTTGTTTCTTTAATTTGAGTATATAAGAGCCTCAAGAAACTATGTAGGATACTCAAATGAAAATTGTGGCTGATCAACTGGCAGTCTCATACGAGAAAGCATTGATATCTGGAATCTAAAAGCAAAAAAAATTATATGTCTATCGTAAAAACGACTTCCATCGATTAAACAGACCTTCAAGGTCCTCGACTCTCTTTTTACAGTCACCACATGAACGGGAAGTTGAAATAAATCCCATATTAAACAGGCAAAATCCTTCATCAACTGGATTTGCATTAATCAGCATCCACCAATAATCTGGTGAATCCCACTCTTCTCCATAATCAAAGTCAAGGTTTTTAATTCCAAACATCCAACATTTTCCAGACTTACCCACTCTGTGTGTATTTATTGTCGTTTTCCGATCAATTATCTCCTTCTCGATTTGAATCATTTCAGGAGTACGTTCGGGCTTGCGGTCAGGAACTGACAACTTTTTCGCAGCTTCTTTGGTTTCTTCGTCATCTTCCCCGAGTATTTGTGTAATAGTTTGCTGAATTAGACTCGAATTATCAATCTGAGCGCCATTGAAATGATCTTTTTCCGGATTAGACCCTTTCAAACGCTCATTTTCTTGCCGAAGTTTCTCGTTTTCCAGTTTCAGAAGCCGGTTCTCTTCTCTCAACGCGAGGAGCTCCATCCTTTCGCTATCACTGATCGGAAGATCGCTTTCCATTTTATTTATGAATAGAATCCTTTTGTTAATTAATTCTGATTCAACTCCAATTCTGATTTCAGTAACATCCCTAATTGAAACAATAAGAGAATCGTTTCAATTGATTGTATTATCACTTTACGAAGGTGACTACATAAAACCTGTAGAATTTATCGCTTATAGTCGCTTATAGAATGAATTGATGGTTCAACTACTACACTATAAAAGCACAATAGATGAAATCTGCACATATAATTATTCTCATACACGAATATCATAAGGAACTAGGTATAAATTATCGTCATAGCATTTGTCAGCCTTGATAATCAACTATTACGAATAATTATTTCGCTCCATTTGCAAGGGTAGTAAAAGCTTTATAATAAGAAGCTAACTGTTCTCTGCTGGCTTCACGAGAATGATCAGGACTTAGCTGGTTCTCTTTATCATTATTTCTATGATAGTACCTCACCCCAAGGGTAGAGATCCGATTTTTGCTTCCAAATCTCCTTTTGCTAATCGTATTCCTTCTCGGAGGGGATGCTGAGTCAAGGAGAATAGACTGACTTGTTGCAGATAACAATGGCTGGTCTAGCACCTGAGAATTTGCCTGGGTTTCAGGAAGAGTTATAGGGCATTCGGAGGCCATAGGGTCGAGCAGCGAAGGGAAACTCGCTTCAGGAGGAGAGACAAGCTTCACCTTAAAGCAATGCAAAATTAGTAAAGTTAATCCCCCAGCAGCATATAACCCAATCGTCGTGTAGTATAAGATGAATGTGATGAAATTCAAGAGAATAACCTCATCACCAGAGGAATTGTTTGGTAATACCCTGACGAAAAAGGCCAACAATAAGCCCAAGGCTAGATTCGTTATTCCCTTCAATAACATCCGGGTCAAATACGGTTCGTTTATAAAAGCCACTTTACTGATTAACAGCGAAGATATAACAGCTGTCGTTATCACAGCCCAGTTTATGATACACCGACGAGAGAAGACAAGCGAATCGCTGAGACTTGTATTTATTGTCTGCGATACTGCAAGAGCAAACGCTGAAACATGTCCGAGGAAAACCAACAAATTGCAGAAGACACTCACAATTTTGAGAGTACATGTGTTTCGGATCACATATTCCTCCGACGCAATTCGATGGTCCTCTTCGTGGTTTAGCTCGACCGCAGAAGCGTGGGTCTTGATATAATTTACAACTCTCAGAACACCCGCAATCCAAAAAGAAATAGCCGCTGAGAATGCCAGTATACTTACAACAACCAAGCTCTGAGCTTCAATATCATTCAAAAAAGCTTTCGCTTTACTCGCTTCGTTCTTTAGCAAGAACACGATTTGTCCGCTGACTAACACATTGAGAATTTTTTGCCAAGAATTGCCAAATCGGACGACTGGGCGTTCTTCTCGAGCAAAGAAAGTTTCTCGAGGGTCGTAATGCCAGTAGGCAAGAAAGAGAGTGATGGTCAGTCCAAAGAATCCGTAAGTAGGACCCGTTCCAGCATATGTAATAAAGCCAAGCCAGGATATGCCGAACATCATGCAAACCAACTGCGCCAATCTCTCTGTAAAGATGATTCCTAACCCCAGATTTTCAGGCAAATAATCTCTTTCTGCTCGTTCGCTTAGATCCTCAACTGGTTCGCTAGCCCGCAAGTTCTTTAGCGCGATTAGTTCCACAAAGGCCGCGATCCATAAGATCACTGCGATGAATAAACCAGCTAACTCCATGTTTTCCAAGTTCACGAAATTGATGCTATATAGTAACCCAATGACCAGATACGAGCACATCAGTTTATATAACACAATTCCATAGACAGTCCTGTAGAGAGACAGTGCTGATAAGTCCAATTGGCATGCTTTTAGTTCCAAATACCAGTAAGGGAGTAATATAAGTATTAGAAGGAATGACCCGGTTGTTGCGATGTTTTTTGAAGCACTTTTCGTGAGCAAGACAGGCAGAACCAAGGCGTAGATGGTCAGGGAGAAGTAGCAGAGCAGAGAGAGCACGCGTAATATGCATTGAAGCCTATGAAAATCCGTAATGACAGAGAAAGATAGCTCTGCACTAAAAAATCTCGCGATTTCTTGCCTGATTACGCTCAGTTGGCCCAATAAAAATGAGAGAACCATTAAGGAATTCGAGAAGCCCGCTGCCATGGAAGCGGCTTCAGAGCTGAGAAAGACAGCCAGGTTGAGAGTGCAGAGAATATAGAGCATTGCGGATATTTCTTTACCATGAGCTGTTCCAAAGAACTTCCAGCGAGCGGACAGTTCTTTCTTGATGTAGCAGACGCGCCAGAAGAAGAGAGATACCAGACTGAGGATGACTGTGGCTGTGATTGCAAATGGTGACTGATCGAAGACCAGATTAAGGATAAAAGAAGTAAATAGTCCGAGAAGTCCAAGACAGTTGAGGTATTTTCGGCTACATGCCGTGATTTCTATTCTATCGTGTTTCTCTTCGTCGTCGTTCATTGGAAGAGGAGGGAGAAAATCGTGTTCAGGAAAGGTGTTTCTTCAGGATACTGATTTTACAGGTTATTTTATTCTTAGATTTTTTGATTTGAGATCTAGAAAATGAGTTGGATCAACGGTTATTCAGTAAATCTTTGTCGCGGAATATTGGAAGCGCGCATCAATTCTATTTAAATATGAGTTTTTTTCAGCGAAGATAACGAAGATTTACTGACTAATGAGATAAAACCTCATTTAACGAGAAATAAACATAAAAGTCAAGTTATTCAGCTGTTGCCAACCAATTCTTTCGGGTTCCTATCGATTATTGCCATTTCACAAAAGAATCACTTCATCATCGGCAAGGTCATCTAGCAGAGACGAGTACACAAAAATGTATAACAACAGATAGGCTTGCAACTACAACCATTTTCAATCATTCAATTATAGGCAAAGGTTACTCACTTGACTCAAAGAGAGAACCAAAAGGTTATCAAAAATTTCTGTGCGCAATGACTAATGGCTAAATTAGATTCTTAACAGTGGTCTCGCTCAATATCATTTGATTATTATAATATACATGAGAGTAGTCACATTCCAAAATGATTTTCTGATTGAATATGCGTCTCACTATTTAAATCAAAGATTTCACATCCTATTAAATATCT
>ENA-UOTX01000739-UOTX01000739.1-compost-metagenome-genome-assembly--contig:-NODE-739-length-31514-cov-9.790470_pt1 | contig 31514 bp, 24 predicted proteins | sample MGYA00238143_ERZ746982 | MGnify/ENA primary metagenome ERZ746982 (study PRJEB28758, sample SAMN06268862) | compost metagenome | isolation source: single cell | place: USA: California, Emeryville, Joint... | reverse complement strand
AATAATATTTGAATCACAATAATGAGAGCTTCAAGAAGATAGTATGAAATTTATTCTTTGGGTAAAACAGGCAATAATAGAACTCAGATATTGGAAAATCGAATAGAAACAGCAGTTTAATTCAAGAAATAATACATACACACATAATAATAATGATTGTATATCAACGCATAGGACTGGCTTCGTTTTTTCAAGTGATATCTAGCTCAATTCACATAAAAACATTAAATGATTTAGAAAAAGACCTAGCCGAATACAATATAGGGTTTCTTATTATAAGGACGATGATATATTATCACTCAAAATTCATACGGAGTGGCCTCTGCTTTCTCACTTCAGCAGCAGAAACAAGCAACTTCCAATCAGAAGCGCACTTCCGATAAAGCTCCATACATCAGGGAATTGGTGAAACAGGAGAATATCCCAGAGCAACGAGTAGACTACTTGAGAATAACTGAATGCGCTGACAAGACGTGACGAATCAGATTTCAATGCTCTTTGCGCAAAGGAGATGCCGATGATACTGCTTCCAGCAATACCAATGATTTTAACCAGATCGACAAAAGAGATTGCGGGCCAATTTTCATTAAGCAGAAGCAGCCACCCTCCCAAGACAGCAAAAATCAAGGCATTGACATAAATTACGATAACATTCGTTTCATGCTCTTCATTGATTTTTGTCGTGATCAATTGGCTGCCGGATGCGAGTCCCGTTGAAATCAAGCAAATAATTACTGCTGTAACTTGACTGATCTTATAGTCTTGCGGCTCCTGGAGAGGTTCTGGTATGGCTTCATTTACAGTTGGAGAAAATCCAGGTTGCGCTATTAGGAGCAGTCCTAAAATACAGCAAAATACTACTCTTCCGAGGTTCCTTGGACTGCGTTCCTTATAAACAATGCACTGTAACACTGAATTCAGTACTAAAATGATGGAATAGACGGAAACCGCTTCAGTTAGAGTCAGAAAACTCAGGCTATAGTAGAAGAGGCATATTCCTAAACCTCCAAGGGCCCCGATACATAGCATTTGCTGAGAAAACGAGTGAGTCAGTACTGACATTTTTCCTGTAAAAAACAAGTGGCAGCAAAGAACTAGCAGTAGGATCATTGATCGGATAAAAAGCACTTCGGTTAGCTTTTCTGCTAATGTTTTGATTAGGACCGCCTGTAAGATCGCAAAGAACGCGCTGATTAGCATATCTCGGATACCGGAAGATGCTTTTGGTTTCATCATCAACTTATGACGTTGTGGAGCAGATGCAGGCGAGTCCGGAGTCGAACTGAAGAGTAGATAAGGCATTCGACAGTTTTCGAAATCATGAAAGTCCTCGTCTAAATCTATCTTTAACTATCGCGAGTGATTATGTCAAACAAGACAAGAATGCATGAATTACTGTTGTTTGTGTATTGACTTGGGTTACAGGCTCTCTTTCCATTAAATATCTTTAAATTTTGTAAATATATGTTTTTGAACATGGAGAACTATAAGAAAATCCAGTATTCGAAAAATTACTGATTCGAAGAGTTACCGGCTCGCATTGAATAAAAATATTTTAGGGTGTTTAATGCTTAACAGTACTGCTATTTTCCAACCAAAAGAGAGTGTTGCTAAAGACTCAAAGAGAAAATAGTGAGCAGGCTGGCTAACTTCGAAATATAAAATATTTTCGTAGGAGAGGGTGACTCACTTTCCTCAAGCAAGAAAAAGTAATGAAATCAGTTTCGAAGAGCGATGTAAGGAAGTCAATTAACTTTGAGAATCAGGTTAATCATTGGAATCAGATTTGCTGTTTTAGTTTGCCTTCTATTGTTGTGCGTTCTGCTAAAATACCAGGTTAATAGCGATTTTCATACGCTTTGATTTTATTGTATCAGTAATTAAAGCAAATGAACTAATGGTATCGAGTTCACTTACTTTCGATCAATACTTGTTAAGTATCGCTTTATTAGTGGTTCGATAAAGGTAGGTAAAAATCAGTGAATTTGACCAAAATGAAGCAAGTGCTTCTTTCAGAACTTCGGCCCAATCAAATATATTCTAAAAATTTATTTTGCTCAACTTTTGTTTCAAGCACTAAGACGAGGATTCAATTAGATAATTACCTTAATAAATAGATCTCAACGACTCTTCAACTTAGTTATCATTGTGTTTCGCCATTATTAACACAGGGCAATATTCTGATATCATTACTATTTAAGAATTAATAGGTGTCAATTTAACAGGGATCGGCTCATCCGCTTCGTACAGTATCCTCAATTTCATATTAAGTTCGTAGTCTTCTCTAATGCTCCAATTGAAATTCAAGAGCATCAGCGAAAATATCAGCTTTGATTCATTCATAGCTAAATGCTGGCCAATGCAATTCCTTGGTCCTGCGAAGAAAGGTGTGAAGCTAAACGGCTCACTATTCCCTTGGTGGTTCGCGTCAGGATGCCCTTTAACCCATCGATAAGGATTGAACTCTTCATAATTCTTATAAATTCCCGGATTGTAATTATTCGCCACCAGCAACACGCCCACCATCGTTCCTTTTGGAATGAATATATCATCAAGATAATGATCACTCATCGCAATTCTATTCCCAGCAATGGAGACCGGAGGCAATAGCCTGAGGGTTTCTCTCAGGAAAGCGTTCACGAACTCCAGTCCATTGAGCTGCTCAAGAGTCACTGCACTCGGATTCGGGATTTTATTCTTAATTTCATCGACCAAAGCATCGCGATATTTGGGATTCTTCTCCAAGTAGTACGTGGCCGCGGTCAGCAAATGAGCAGTTGTGTCCATTCCAGCGACGAAAAACGTCAAGAACTCATCAATAAGTTCGTCTTCGCTCAGGCCTTCACCTTTCTTCTCGCAATCAAGGAGGATTTGAAGGAGATCTTTCGCTTTTGATGAAGTGTCCTCCTTTCTTTTCCGAATAATCCTCGCACTAAATTCACGAATCAGCCGAACCTTACGAAGGACCTCTCTATGGGAAGCGAAAAGACCCCAAGTTAGTGCCTTCCATCCGAAAAAATGGAAGAAAGGACTGTAAAAAAGCGCCATTACCTCGGCGAGAGCTTGCGTGAGGTACTGGCTGACCGGCACGCCTTCAATGGACTGGTCATGGAAGTTGTTTCCAAAGAATGCTCGTCCAACTATCTCTCCAGTCAGTTTTTGAAACTCTTGGAGCATATTGAGTTCCTTCGAAGATTTCTTCCACTCTTTAAAGAACTCAAAGGTTGTGTCTCGGGCTTGAGGGATCATTTGTTGAAGAAATTCGTAGTGGAAGGCTTCGGAAATCGTTTTTCTGCGGGCTTTCCAAGCGTCTCCTTCAATTGTTAATAAGCTGTTAGGCATTAAAACCTTTAGGATCTTCGTGTTAGGAGACATGGCGTATTTGTCGTTGTGCTGAAGGCTTAGTTTAATGAGATTCGGATCGATTAATGTCATCATGATTCCAGGACCTAGATTAGCTGCAAAGAACCTTGTGCTCGGCTTGCTTTTCATAAATTTTTTCACGGCACCCCAAGAGTCTTTTGTTTCTTTCTCGCCTGCAGCGACGATCCGCAGACCTCCAATTAGAGGGAAGAAGTATGTGATACCGCCTTTGCTTTTTAATTTTCTGAGCCGCATATAAGGTCTGACGAAGAGAAAGGTAATAACCCACCATACTAAGATGCCAAAAACTATTTTCCAAAACATTTTTGGAGTTTTTAGAAATTCTGCTTTTTTAAATTGTGATAATAAATTTAAGATGTGGCCTGATTTTATATCTGAAAGAAAACTCAGACGATATCAAATGTTACTTTAAGATAGAATATTTAAATTTGAATGTGCGGATGCTTATCATTAGAGAGAATTCTCCGTTTCCCAGCCCAAAAAAGCGAGTAAGCAACTTCTGTAGAGGCACGAATGTGAGATTATCGACGGGAAAAGGATGTTCTTGGAGAGAAAGAGTGTTTGTTAGAAGTTTCGATGCTATATTGAGGATAGGACAGAGTTTTCAAGCTCAGAGCTAGCAAAACTAAATGATGTATGAAGAAATAGATAATAGAAGGTTATCTCATCTCTTCTAGTAATGATCAGAGGGGATTTGTTGGTAGAACATAGCAACTTTCATGAAAAGGTAGTTTTAATACGAATGAAAATGATGTTAAGGCGCATATTGCTGTGATGTCTTTTCACTTTTTTCGAAAAGAAGATGGTATTTTAGACGTCTTGAGGCTAGTGACATCACTTTTGATGGTACTTTGTTTGTATAATTAGATTCTTCTACTCTATGAGTAGCGTTTTCTGGAGAATAGCACATTGCAGGAGAAATGAAATGCGAGATCGCCTTACAATGCTTATTCAATAATTTTGACTGAATGAAACAAATTCTAAAGTTTGAATTTAATCACATTCCTTCTTCAGGAAAGTTAGTATTGAATCTGAATTACTAATGTGCTTTCGTAATGAGAAGAATAGGAGTTTCTGATCTCTAACAAAAAACTTCTAACCTCTAATACTTCTTTTCAATAATGGCCCACAACTCTACTTATGCGTGACGTATGAAGAGCATTATTCGCTATTCACTAGCTTGATAAGAGCAATTTCCTTACCAAATTTGAGAAATGACATTGATTTTGAATTCTATTTCGCATTTCTTAATTCATTGTAACTATAGAGATACACTTAATTAATGCCCAATTAGATCACAGCAAACTTGTTTGATTTTTTTTTTTCAAAGCACTATTATTCATAATTATTTTTCAGAATCAATTGGCGTAAGTTTAATAGTAATTGGCTCTTCCGCTTCATAAAATGTTCTCGTTTTCATCCTGAGCGTGTATTCCTCTCTGATACTCCATTTAAAATTGAGGATCATAAGAGAAAATATCAACTTCGCTTCATTCATAGCTAAATGCTGTCCGATGCAATTTCTTGGTCCTGCAAAGAAAGGCGTAAAACTGAAAGGCTCGGAATTCCCTTTATGATTAGCATCAGGATGACCCTTTACCCATCGATAAGGATTGAACTCTTCTACATCCTTATAAATCGCTGGATTGTAGTTATTCGCGACCAACAGCACGCTCATCGTTGTTCCTTTCGGAATGAAGATATCATCGAGATAATGATCTTTCAACGCTATTCTATTAGAAACTATGGTCACGGGAGGGAACAGTCGAAGGGATTCTCTGAGAAACGCATGCACCAATTCCAGACCATTCACCTGCTCAAGAGTCACTGCACTCGGATTTGGAATTTTCTCGTTAATTTCAGCAAGTAAAGCGCTCAGATACTTCGGGTTCTTTTCCAAGTAGTAAGTCGCTGCAGTCAACAAATGAGCAGTTGTGTCCATTCCAGCGACGAAAAACGTCAAGAACTCATCAATGAGCTCGTCTTCAGAGAGACCCTTGCCATTCTTTTCAAAATCAAGGAGGATTTGAAGCAGATCCTTCGGCTGACTAGATGGTTCCGCTTTTCGTTTTCTAATGATTTTTGCACTGAATTCGCGAATCAGCCGAATCTTACGGAGGAGATTTCTATGAGAAGAGGAAAGTCCCCAGGTAACCCCCTTCCATCCAAACACCTGAAAAATAGGACTATAAAACTGAGCCATGAGTTCAACTAGCGCTTGGGCAAGGTACTGGCTCACAGGAACCCCTTCAATGTACTGATCATTAAAATGATTCCCGAAGAAAATCCTTCCAACAATTTCGCCGGTCAATTTTTCATACTCTTGGAGTATGTTGATTTCCGCTGAAGTTTTCTTCCATTCCTTGACAAAATCGAGGGTGGTATTTCGAACATGAGGGATCATTTGTTGAAGGATCTCGTAATGGAAAGCTTCTGAAATCAGCTTTCTGCGGTTCTTCCATGCAGTTCCTTCGAGAGCGAACAAGCTGCTTGGCATTAGAATTTTAAAAATCTTGATATTTGGAGCGATAGCGTATTTATCGCTGTTAGAAATAGCAAGTTTGATGAGGTTGGGATCAATCAATGTCATCATGATTGAAGGACCCATATTGGATGCGAAAAACCGAGTATTTGGCTTATCTTTAATCAATTTTTTCACGCCACCCCATGAGTCTCGATATTCTCTCTCACTTTTGCCGACGAGCAGTAGCCCTCCAATGAGAGGGAAGAAATAAGTATTTCCGCCTTTGTTTCTGAGTTTCCTCAGTTGGAGATAGGGTCTTACGATCAAAAAGGTAATAAACCACCAAATGAAGATGCCCAAAGCTAGTTTCCAAAACATCAAAGGGTGTTGTTTATGTTTGATCTTCTTCTTGATTTTTAATATCTTTTAAATTGTTTTAAACTTCGGATTCTCCTTATTTCTGATTGTAACTTCATGATTTTAATAGGAAACAAGGCAGTTTTTAGCTGTAAGCAAACATTGTTGGTACCAACAATGTTGAAGGCGTCACATGTATAAACAGTGAAAGAAATTATTAGAAAATGGAAATTTTATTTTGCAGATATAGATGTGATTGGATTCAAAGCCAGTAGAAACAAAAACTTTGAGGAGATAAAACAACTTGCTTTATCTTAAATGATAAGCAGGAACATGTACTATCAGGATATGTGAATTTAAGCATATATATCAACTTATAAAATCAAACAAACAATGTGAATGTATAAAATCGACGACTTTGTACAAAATACCGGGGCTCATCATAGAGGTACGAATAAATTTTCCTTATCAAATGTCTTGGAAATGCTTACTTTCTTTTAGAATATAGAGGAATTTGAATTCTTTTGAGAATTCTATATTGATTAATATTCACTTATTGTACATAAGCTTCGATAACTTTATAGTAGGCGTTAAAAAGCTTCAAGAGTTACAATTGAGAATTCCCATGAAAAAGCAAATAGTTTCCATGAAAGCTACGACTACATAATACCTTAAGCAGATAATCTTTATTTTGGAGATTGAAAGCCTGCGAAGAAGCGATTTTAGTCATTAGTTTTTCATCGGATGCACCGATTGCATTTATCAAGAGAATAAGATCAGCAATTCCAATATTTAACAACTCTCGAATCGGATAGAAATTGAATCCTGAAAAACCTATTCAACTTTATAGCCTCGAAGAATAATTATCGATGCATTAACAGGCAGAAATGCCATTCTCATTAAAGAACAAATCAAATCAATCTCTCATTTCGTCATTTATCATTAATAAAACCTGTTTACTAATTCATTGTTCATGGACTCGGCCGTGCTCTCATTTGAATAAAAAAGTATCCCATTATCCTACAACATCTGCTTTGAGTAATTCTGAAAAAATACTCTGCAATTTATATCTATTCTAATAAAATCGTCCTATTTCTCTACCTACATGTATCCATAGCAAGAACTATTTTCGGGTTTTGAAATAGCATGTCACCACGGACAACATTTACTTGGAAATACGAGGATGAATTTGTTGGAATATGAAAAAAGAATAAGAATTCAAACCAAGCCAATTACAATTTAATCCACCTGAAGGCTCTTGCTATTTGAAGACAGCAAGATGTTAGTTGAAAAAAAGCCCCGTGTTATACGCAATAAAAATTTATAATTAAGTGAGTTATACTGCAAGTCATCTCCTGCTTATTAGTAAAACATGGTTTTAACGTAGTTCACAGCTGCGAATTCATAGCCATTTGCTTTTCAAGCACAGTTCTTATGTATAAACTGAGCTCTTTCTCACCAACTGTCGATTCTTTAAGCCACTGATGAGCTTTTATCTCCTTTATACTCAGCCTCTTCTCTGGTTTGACCTCAAGCATCCCTTGGATAAGGTCTCGGAAATCTGCACTGTAGAAGTGCTGACTTTGTCCCTTCAAACCCTCATGAATTTTCCAAAAATCAACATATTTTCCCTCCACAATCAATCCATAAATCGCGTCAGAAGGCTTAGCTGCAGCGAAAGGAAGTATTCCACTCACCATCGTGAACAGAACGACACCTAACCCAAAAACATCAGCCTGAAACCCGTTATAATTGCTCTCTTCCAGCATTTCCGGTGAAAAATATTGAACTGTTCCAGCCGTTCCTTTCACTAAAGAATCCACATGCGACCGCAATGCAGTGCCAAAATCACATAACCTCAACGAGAAATTCTCATCGATAAGTATATTATCCGGCTTAAGATCAAGACGGCAAATTTCATCATTATGTAGATATTCCACTGCGTCCACAATTTGCTGAAAGCAGGCCCGAGCGATCTCTTCCGGAAGATAGCCAAGCGACGTAACGAGCTGCAGTAGGTCTCCATTTGGAGCATATTCTAAGGCCAAAGCAGAATAACAGTCGCACGGAAAGTTGAAATCTGGTGCGTTTACGTCAACTGGCAAAGGAATTAAAACCCGAGGGTAATAGCCTAAACATTCAATAACTCTGGGATGTGACAACGATAGGAGCAGCTGAGCTTCATTTTCGATTGCTTTAGGGCTGATCTCCTTTTTGAAAAGTTTAATGACCTGAAGCTTGTGGGTTTGAATCTCTTCGACTAGCAAAATACTACGATAGATCATTGAAATCAGCAGAAAGAAAACGCTTTACGTGGAAGTCGAGCCGTGGTTGATACGAGTAATCGGCTCCCATTTGTCTAAGAAATAAACAGACGGACGAGGGTCGATGGGTTCCATGGTCTCGAATTACCTCTTCGTGTATTCCAAGAGAATCAATGCGATTATAAATCGATTAGAGATAAATTTATCAAGAGAAGCTGGAAAGAATAATTTAAGAAAGAAGTGCTTTTCTTAATAAGCTGACTCCTGCTTTATTGGAGTTCTTAAAAATTCGATAGAATACTGCCAATGGTTCCTCAATATAAATTTATTTAGGATCCAGAAGATTTATATTTGTTTTATGAACAGAATCGCTGCAATTTTTGCTAACAGCTAATAATGTTAAATAGGGTTTTTCCAATGCAAAATTTATGCAATTAAATTGAAATAAAATTTTCGAAATTTTCTTACTCAAAATGGGTTCTTTCAGTTTCCTTGAAAACGAACACACGCAGATCGACTAACTTTGTGCAGAGGGGTAGTTAGCAACGAGAAGAAGCATATTAGGGATTGGCTGAGTGGAATTTGCTCTGATCAGCCCACTAATTTTATATTTAAGAGCTTTAGAAAAATTTTTGTTCCAAGTTTTGAATCTGAATAAATTTTACTAATTGAGATCAGAATTGATATTTCGAAACTGACTTATTTCTGATGGATCGAAATTTTGATATCAGAATGACAAAATGGGTGCTCTGATTATTTTCTGGTTAATCATTTTGCTCTTCTTTGATATAATAGCAAGTCAAAAGGTGGCTAGCAAACGGAGTTTCAAAATGCTATGCAAGTGATTTCGCAATTGCATATGAATTTGCCCTTTTCATTCATTCGAAGCTTGAGAGCGAATTGATTAGCTGAGAGAGAGAGAAGCGTCATTAGGTGGTGTATTTAATTACCCCCAATAGTCATTCAGAGCGTTTTCTCAATATGTTGTGGATGTTCTTCCCTTTTTCAGTTTTAGTCAGCTGAAAAGGTATTGGAAAGAGCAAAGAAACTGACTGAACAGATTCGCGTCTGTAACTTGTCGGATTTAGTGCAGCGAAAATTAATCTAGAGCTTTTTATGAGATAAAATTAGCAGTATCCAGCAAATCGGTACTTCTGCTTTTCTTGATTCAATATCGCTACTTGTGGGCATGACTATTTCAAACTGCCAGATCTTATTGCCATGCGAAGGAATGCACCCGACAAAAGTTACTGTCTTCATTTCGATCAACGCTTGTTTTTGCGTTGAAGAGATGGAACTGCTGGCTGCTACAGGAAACTTGACTAGCCACTATAAGTTTCTTCTCGTTCGTTGCGAAAATTACAAAAGTTTGTGCTTTTTTCTCCAACCTCTATCCATTAAATTTTACAAGAGATAGAGAGAGAAGTATTGAATTATATCAAACAAATCTATTCTTGATGCTACGGAGCAGCGAAATTTGGAAAATTTGAGAATATTTATATTCCTGCTATGTACAGGTTAGAATGCGTTTCTATACTCTAAAGAAATCATACGAAAAATTTTTGTTAACAATTAACAATTAACAATTAATTTAGATTCTGAACTGTTTTGATTGTTATAGATTACTGAGACGATAAAATCTTAGCATCTTTAGTGATCATCATCTTTTCAATATTTTCACTTTTTACAGTGGTGTACAATGTGCTCTTCACCTGACTGTCCTTTTGGAGGTAGTATTTAACTATACCTCCTAGCGACTTGTCAGACAGAGTCAGTCCTTTGACCCATTCGTGGCATTTGATGCTTTTAATACTCAATCTCTCATCAACTTTATAAGCAAGCATTTTCTGAATCAAATCCCTAAAGCTCTGATTGTAAAACTGAGCTCCTTGCTTCCTCGTCCCTGAATGATATTTCCAAAACTCTTCATAATTCTTGTAAGCAATCAGGTTGTATAAAGGATCTTCGAGCTTTGCTTCCCCGAAAGGCAGAGTGCCAACCACCATAGAAAACAGCGTGACTCCAAGAGCAAATAAATCGGCTTGGAATCCACTATATTTCAAGTTTAGATGCATCTCAGGCGAGAAATAAGGCGGTGTCCCTGCCGTTTCTTTCAAACCAGTTCTCCCTGACGTCTCAAGCGCCAAGCCGAAGTCAGCCAATTTAACACAGTAATTTTCGTCCAGGAGGATATTGTCCGGTTTTATATCAAGATGACAAACTCCCGCTTCATGAATGCACTCAAGAGCATCGACAAGCTGCAAAAAGTACGTTCTAGCGACCGTTTCCGGTAGACAGCCAAGGGATTTTGTCAGTTTTACAAGATCGCCATTTGGCACGTATTCTAGCACCAATGCTGGGAGAATAAGAGGCTGGGTGTTCCAAGATGCTGTGGGAGAGTCGTCTGAGGGTGGAAGGATGATCTGAGGGAAAAACTGTATTGCAGAGCAGACTCTGGGATGGGAGATCGAAAGAGTGATTTTGGCCTCATACTGACAAGTGTCGGGATCGACTGTAGGCTTGAAGAGCTTGAGGGCTTGCTGCTTTCCAGACGGAACTTCTTTAACAAGGAAAACGCTATTTGACGAGAACAAATCAGATCGGAATGAAAAGAAATGAGTTACTCGCAAGTTGAGCCTTGATCAATGCGCTCCATGGAGTTCCACTTATCAAAGAAGTGGACAGCATAATTGGTTTTGAATTTCATGGTCAGGCAGGCCACGTAAGCGATTCTATGGAATATTAAATGTATTATAGAGGCTGAAAGCTTTCAGAGGTTAAATTAAATCATTTGGAATCATCCCTATTAAGCTTTTAATTAACTCACGTAACAGCCCATTTGCTGAGAACCAAGCAAAATTTAAAGAAAAAAAAAAAACTGAGAACTTAATTAAATAAGCTCCTGATTCAAATTTAATCATCAGAAATGTTTAACAGCTTGGGATATTTTAGGTGAAAAGAGAGGAAACGGTTCTTCAATCCCAATAAGCCAAGGCAAGAAAGAGTCAATAATGCAGGAAGAGGGAGTTTTGTGAAAGTTATCCGGTTTAGCAGGCGCAGGCTCGAGGTCCTCCGATTTTTTTTTTCTTAATGCAAACAAGAAGTTTAGATGGTCAGTGGAGAGAAGATTAGTAGAAGCTCAATATATGAAGGAGAGAAGCAGTGAGAAAGCTATTTTTTGATTCTGTGACGTTGTTTAGAAAATTAGAAGTAAGATAGCAATTTTTTTTTTGCATAGAATACAGTCTAACGTAAACAAATGCAAAATTTGATTTCTTAATGCTGACCAAACCAATATCAATTGATTCAAGAGAAGAATTGTGCCGCTAATAGTATTGAGAGCCTCCTCTATAGCAATAGATTCAACATAAGATGGATATTCTCGAAATCATAGAGAAAGAGATAGAAAAACAGATCTTCAAACCTGTCAGTTGAGACAGAGATACCGGTCTTTCCAGCGGAATCTTAATGAGGGGAGAGAAAGAACATTGAAAGGATAATTTTGGTTTGACAACATGAAGTCCCATATCAACGTCCGTTATAGGTGCCGAATTCAGCAATTTCTGATCAGCTATAACGTCCTTTTGACTTAGCGTTTTTCAGAAACCCAGTTTGCTTGACCCTATGAATCTGATTCCATAGCAGATAGAACTCTGAGAAAATCTGAGAATCTAAAACAGTCATATCCAAATAAATTAATCAATTTAAAATTTAGCCGATCCTTTCAAAACTTGACCTTCCGACGGAGTCAGTGGCAGGTAGATCCTTCCAAACGAAGAAAATTGCAGAAACTAAAGACTCCATTGATAATTTCTAAGTTGCTTAGTGTCAAATTGGCTCAAAAATCGAGTTTATCTCTTCAAAACAAGCAATTAATCAAGAATATTCTTTTCAAGAAACTCAAGCAAGGACAACTCCTACCTCAAACTACTAAATTCATACTTCACGCGAAACAGGTTAGCACACATTAGTTTTTGCAATCTCCAATACAAATGAAGTGATTTCATCTATTATAAGGAATCCCTGGACGACAGTGGACAGAACTTTCCAAGTTTCCAATTCTCCACCTTCTTTCCCTCCAATACTCGGTTCAGAGTAAATTGCTTTGAGTATAATAATACTCTGTTTTCCTTCTGATTCTAATTTCTTGATTATGAGTCGTCCACCTCAAATAGTTTCTGCGATTGTGGTGAACTTATTTTGTGTCCCTTATTGATATCGATATACATTCAGAGTCTTTTTGAGCAATATCTGATAAATGACTCTGAAGCATTCCTAGACGACTCAAAAGCAATCTTGCAGTAATATTTTTTGCTGATTTACGCATTCATGTGAATCATCATATCACATAATAGAGCCATATATGATAATATCTTTGGCAAATCAAGGAATTACATTGTCTGAGTCAACTGAACAAGTTTTAGGAATTACATTAATGAACACATATACCCTAAAAATATCTTTTTATCTAGTACTTATTATCTCTCTTTGGGAAGTCTTAACACCAACCTCCATTGTTCCATCCGCTGTTACCCCAGCGATTCCAACCTCCCCCATATCCATTATTCCAACCACCGTTATTCCATCGACCATTGTTCCACCGGCCATTATTCCATCCTCCATAATTTGACCCTCCATTATTCCATCTATTCCAGCCACTGTTCCCTCCATTTCCTCCATTTCCTCCATTACCTCCGTTTCCTCCATAATTTGACCCTCCATTATTCCATCTATTCCAGCCTCCGTTACCGCCATTGCCACCGCTTCCTCCGTTGCCGCCATTTCCTCCATTCCCTCCATTTCCTCCATAATTTGACCCTCCATTATTCCATCTATTCCAGCCTCCGTGACCACCATTGCCTCCATTGCCTCCATTGCCTCCGTTACCGCCATTGCCACTGCTCCCTCCATTACCTCCGTTACCACCATTTCCACCATTTCCTCCATTTCCTCCATTGCCTCCGCTCCCTCCGTTGCCGCCATTTCCTCCATTTCCTCCATTCCCTCCATTTCCGCCACCGAACCAGCCAACACGGTTCTTGCGCAGAGCGGCTGATGATAATACAAATACTGCCAATAAAACTGCAATTAGAAGTTTGCTTCTCATTTCAGCTGAATCTTTTTGCTTTTGAAAATGTTGTGCGATATGCAACTATAAAAATTGACCAGCATTTATAGTCGATACTCATAGACATTTCGTTATTTCCGGCTTACCAGATAAAAATTGTCAGGCAAGTTATTCCTGAAACCAAATTAATTGATCACATACAGATTATTCGAGAAATTGTAAATTTTTTTAATTCTACTGAATATGATCTTGAAATATCAGCTGTCTGCGGGTTTATTCTATCAAAACCAAAAAAAAGTTATTATTTTTTCTTTTCAAGGTTAATTTCAGCTATTTTTCTTTTTTTTCAGTCAGTACCGATCAAATCATCCATGAATAGATATATGAAAAGTGAAGGCATAAATCGCTCTTATCGAGTAACATAGAGACTTTCTGTCTTTCAGCTCAGGTAGAACATAAGAAAATCGTTGGACCTATACGCGTATGTGGAAACTGACTGATTGGGTGTATTTTTAAGAATTCGTTAACTGAAAAAACTTTTTGCCTTTGGTTGATTTGTCATGCTATCCGTTGAAAATGAAACAAAATTCCAGAGACTCTTCCTCAAAATAATGGCGGAATTAACGAGAATGAGAATGAAGCCTCAATTATGTTTTTGCAGGTCGCATTTTCGAAACAATTAGAAGAAGAGAAGACAACCTAGTAGTGTTTATTGGAGCGAGCTGATCACGAGATTATTTAGGCTAATCAAATTAAGTTTCGCAGTGTAGTTATGAAGGAATATTTAATAGAATTAGAGCTTTTTACTATCTCCTTACACAATTTAAATGGGAATATGAATCTTATAGACTCTTTGCCTCTTTGCATTATGGACAGGCTACAACCTCTGCTGCTTTGATCATAACAGAGTCAATTCTTGAAGATTGGTGGCATGAATTAATAATACTAAACTTTCTTTTCATTGCTCTCAGATTGATTTCTTTGTTGACTAATTGGAGGCCCGTTTCATTCACGCTACGATTAAACTTTCATTTTTAGAATATACAAGGCAACATCATGAAGTGTGCTAATATTATATCTGAACCAAAAAAAAATCTTTCAACTCATCGATGCAATCCTCATAATCACTTTAAAATATCACGGTTAATCCCAAAACTGGTAACATCGAGTCATACCAGACTAATTCATCCAATAAACCTGAGCGTGCAATGATATTAGTTACTCTGACGAGGTATTAACTTCACCGATAGTTTTTCCATTAAATCTTCATTAATTTCTGAGCAGATTCGTTTAATCAAGAATCTTAAATAATCTTATTGGCTCATACCAACAAAAAGCGAGCACTTATCACTAATTGAAAGTAAAATTATCTTGGAAGAAAATATCACAAGACACCCCCATTGATGGCCTCAAACTACTCAAGGATTCAAGTACCCTTTTCCTCCATTAGCATGTCTTCTTGACAATTTGAATTGATTTTAGACTGAATTCACAAAAATAAGCAAAAAGTACGCCTCTTTCAAATATGACGACGCGATTGCATTTGTAGAAGATTTAAGACAGCTGAGAGACAGGTTTTATCTCCACCAGACCCTAGAACAGCAGGTCCAGAGGATTACAACCGATAAAATGCAGAAAATAGACACAATTAAAAACGACGCACTGATAATCTGCAGTTCGCTATTGAAAACCGGCTCAAACGAGCAAATCCAGCAAGCGCTTGCCATTTTCAAAGAAATCCGCTGCTTCGACTGCTTCTGTTATGATAACGGGCTAAATATTCAAGTAGATCCGCTTTCGGTTGATATGCTTCTCAACACAAGAAACACCTCTGCCATAACTAACTACTTCCTAAGGGAAAGTGTCCGACTTTCCAGGCATTGCTCTACACAAAATTATCCGGAGTTCATTGTGGACTACATAACACCTTACAAACTGATTTTGGATGCATTTGGTCATAATTTAGCAAAACTCATGCAATTTATTAAAGATAAAAAAGAAACGTTTTCGCTTTCCAAGACCATAAACGGTGCAGTCGATCAAACTGAAAAAGTCTTTTCTGAATTAAGTAAACCATTGGCGCTGTTTTTTGAAACTTGGAAAAATTTTGGAAGCAAAATTTTGAATGGGGTGGCAGAAGAAAGAAATTTCGCTGCATATACAGAGATCATGAAAAATGCTAATGAAAATTCAAAAGACCTTGGCAACGCGATCGGAGGACTCGCTCTTCTATTCGATATCCAGGAGATTTCTGCAACAAGCAGCCCTGTGAATTTCTTAAGGAAATTAACCGCGATCCATGCGTTTATGGGTACAAACTCATAAAATTCATTGTCTCATTATTTCTTTATATAGTTAAAATTCGATTGGTTGCTTCGAAAAATAAAGCGTTTTCTTCTTTTGAAAAGGTTCTCGAGAGCTATCCACTTGCCCTGGACAGATTCTGTTTCGATAGTCTGGCAGAAAATATTCGAACATTGGAAAGTGAGGCTGCTGAAGAATCTGGTTTGATAGTCTATAATTATTTGCGTTTTCTGCCTCAGCATCTGGGACGGTCCTGGAAAGATTCAGAGTATTCGCTAACAATTGACGATAAGAAAATCCGAGAGAGACTCCATGAATTTATCGAAGGAATGCTTTGTGGAGAAGAGGCGAGTGCGTCCGCCCCTACTCTCATTTCTGTTTTCAAAGATACTACTAAACTGCTCTTATCCACTCAACAAAGCGATTGGAACCAGACACATTCCTGGCTATTCATGATTCTCAAATGGTTAATTCGAAAAGATTATTTCCAAAAGCTTAACAAAATCATGCCATTGACCTCCGAGTTCTTTAATTTCATACAGGAAACCCTCCTGAATCTCATAAATCTAGAGAGTATGGCCACCTGCTATCAATTTATTTATCTCTTATTAATGCTCAGTAAGTACGTTTCCAATTCCGTTGAATACGAGATCAATCGCCTCTACAATCTTTTCGAGTCATTATATAAGCAACTATACGAGGATCTTCCCGAAAAGCAGCTTCAAGTGCAAAGAAACAACGACCAACTGAAGCTATTATGGGTCCTTTATTATTTTACTGAGCTTTTCAAGAAAAAATTCCTGAAAAAAGAGGAATCCTCTATAGTACTCCCGGGAATACAGAGTATCTTGACCTTCATTTACCAGAAAAGAGAGGTCTATCACAACTCGGAGTTCGTATATAATGGGACCAGATACCTAGTACGATTATGGTTCTATCTCTTGATTGACGAAGGGGATAAGGACTCGATGGTCAGTGAATCTGTTGGGCAAATATTTGATGAAAACTTCATATTTATCGAGGATTTTTACGGGCAGGCGTGGGAAAAACTCGCTGATGTCGCCGAACTTTTCAACCTTGCCTCGATTTCTTCAATCGCAATGCACCTGCTAATCAAGAAGAACCTCCTCCGGCTGATGCTTACCTCCTCAATGAAAGGGAAGTCAGCGATCGTGTTCGGATATAACCGCAGAAAATTCTTAGATACGATAATCAAATACTTCCTTTCAGACGCTTCTCAGCAAAAAGACGCAAGACTGCAGTTTCTCGCGAAGATTTTCCTTGATTGTCAGCAAATCCTTGCTATAGAGCTCGAAGAGAGGTATATGCAGCTCCAGAACGCTGCCCCACGGGTCATCGAAAGTTCTGAGGATTTATTTCATTGGTTTTCACCATTAGCACAATATGTTGATATCCTGAGCGATTGGACAGTTACTTTACTGAAAGGAGCGTCTCTGAGTCCTGAGTTCCGACAACGACGGAGGGTCTTAAACGACACTTGGATTTCCCGGCCTTGGTCGCTTTTGGTCAATAAGCATATCGTTGAGAACGTGAATTTAGTTGTCTCTAAACCAGATGAGATGACCAGCAATTACTGGCAGATTTTTGGCTACTATTTCGCGATTCAGACCGGACTTCGCACATTTCATTGGGATAAAGCAAAAATATTAAAAGGGAAGGTACTGCTCAACTATTTATCGTATTACAAGAATTTTGGATCGCTCTGCCCTCCATATTTCATCAAAGGCTATTGCCTGGATTCCTTGAAGATATCGCACTACTTACACTTTATTTTCAATCATTCTATCGCCAAGTATGAGCCTTTTTGCCTTAAGGGTGGCTTCTGGTACCAGGAGGAGACAACTGCACTTGTTTTGACAAGATTGGCAGAAAAATATGGATTAACAGTCGAGAGGTTCATCATGCTTGGAGTCAAGTTATTCTTAACAATCTCAGAGAATTATTTCGATGCGTATTGCTCCGAGCGGAAATTAGAAGACTCTCTTGAAAAAGTTTACAGGGACGCGATGGTGGAGTACTTTGGTTCACAGTTTTTTAAAACTTTCACGACTTACCTTTGGAACTCTTTCAATTACTTAATGATCGTAAATGGCAATAAGAAATACGAAGCTTGGGATGAAGTTTCTCTTTTCGAAGAATTCAAGGAGATTCAACTCGAAGATCTCGAAAACAGGCCGCTTTTCGCCAAGAAGGTCTTTCGAAATCATGCTTTGATGAAACTAATTGAAATGAGCTTCGTTGAGAACAGAGAACCTTTGAGAAATACTAAAATTTTCCTTGCATCAATTATCCAGAAAGCTAGTAATCTCCAAAAACTCTTCAACTGGTATGCGGTTCTGGGAAGCTCGATTGATGTGGCACAGGTGATTAAATCTGCTGATGGGGTCAGCTGGAGCTACCTTCACCCAGCTATCTCAAGACTTGACCCAAAAGACGTACTTGGCTATAACTCATGCTTCGATAAAAGAGGCGAAGAAGCCTTCAAGCGAAGATGTAAAATACGGCTAGAAGTATTGGAGAGCTTTTTGAAGAATATAAGCCGGTATGCTAGCAGGAGCCTGATGGTCACTAGCGACATGACCCCATTTGCGACGTTTTTATTTAACTTCTCAACATGTAATTTAATGCACTACAAGTTTCTATACATAATGTTTTTAACTATATAGATCATGTTTTCATTGATGATCAGGCAAAGGCACCTTCGATAAATAAGCTACGATTCAAGATGCTTCAGCTGCAAACTGGCAGCTATCTGTCTACGAATGAATCCGAAGATTATTACGTTTCATATGATGACGCATCCGAGCTGCTGGGAACAGTGAGAGCAATTTTACAAAACGATGTGGGAGGCGAAGGAATGATAGAAGAAAATAAAATAAATAGCTTTGAGGTGTTGGAAGCCAGCTGCCAGTTTCTCAAAAAAATAGATTTGCAGCTCTACCAGGCGTTTCATAATTGCTTAGTGCTGAATTTAGCGACAAAGTTGTGCAGGTGTAAAGGCGTTAAAACATACGAGAAAATCGTAGTGTTAATGGTAATCTGCAATGCGCTAGAAAAAGAGCTTTCTCTTGAAAACGTGAGGGCCACCCGCGAAAAATTCAGAAGTCTAGCGCAAAAGAACACTGTTATCAAGCCAATCAGCGATCGCTATGAACGCTTTGTCCGCTCACTGCCGCTATTCGCATGTCAAACGGCGATCATGAAGGAGAACACAGAGAAAGCCCTCTGGAAGACAATAAAGCAGCTCGCGCTAATCAGCTATCGGATTTTGAAATTCGACGAGAGAGTCAGTGATCACTACGAGCTGACACTTAGATTATTTGAAGTGCTTTATACTTTGGCGAGCAAGCACCCAGAAATTTTCAACAAAGCCGTCTTAGTCGCGGACCAAGAGCTATTACAAATCTTACTGGCTCCTAGCCCAGCTTTCCAGAAGGAGATCAAACTCGAATCTAAGTTTTTCTCTCGGTCGCTGAACTGTGGGTACTATCAAAAGATCCTCTTCGAAATCAAGCTCAATGGTAGGATGGCGAATAATCAGATCAAATTGCCATGCAGATTCAGAGATTTCGTCACCAACCTCGTTCAGACAGATGAAAAAGTGACTGGAGCGTGGGTGAGGACATATTTCGAAGATTTTCTGGAGTTCAAACCTTGGGTGTCTAATTCGGATTTGACTGTGACCAAAAACTTAGCAAAATCAAAAGGTAAAATTAATATATCTGTAGCCTCATAAAGTAACTTGCTAGAACTCTGGTTGGTGAAATATTACACTGGCGAACCTAAAAACGTCATTGAATACTTAATCTCAGCGATCGGTCCTGTGGAAAAGCAGTACATCGACGCTTTGACTGATTCGCTGGAGAAAACAGTGCTTGGAGCGTCTGAGCTGAATATCCGTGAGGTGAGTAAGATGCTAAGTGGAACCCTCATGCATTTGATTACGCTGGTCAATCACCATAACTACTACATCCCTTACTTAGTCTCAAGAAAATTCATGTGGATTTCACCAAAAAAGGGCCTCTTTTTCCCGTTACCAGAACAGAAAGAGCTTTCTTTGATTGAATTTCTGCTAATACCATCTTTCGTTTTCCAGCCTTGGCTAGTGGAAACCTTTTTGCTGAGCTTAATCCAAGGAGGAAACGTCTTTTTCACTGCACCCACAGAGAAAGAGCCATATTCTGTAACCTTGAGCTATGAAATCATGCTTGCGGCTGTTAGAACAGTGACTGAAGCGGTCGAGAAAATATTATCAGAGTTCCTAAAGACAAAGCAACTGTTTTTACTGCATATTTTGAACAACTATTGCGGACTTTTGACCCAGTGTCAAAATGCCATGATATCGCATTTTAAAAGCTTGGCACTCGCTGGAAAAATTAGATTTTTCTCACACATCGAGGCTCTAGTGAGTCAGTTCTGGCAAATATACCTCGAGTTGGAGTTTAAAAAGAGCGGCTATGATAGCCTGAAGTTCGAAGAAATCTACGCTTTTGTGTTGCCATTCTATCAAAACATGGTCGATGAAGATGGAGCAGAATGGGTGAACCGAAATGCTAGATTTGTTTTAGCTCTGCGAGATAACTTCATGACCAAAAAATCTTTATCGTTTCCTGCGAGCGCCGCTTTCCTATCGGCTAGCAAGTCTTCTACCCAGGTAAATGAACCTTCGGAGGTTGTGATGAGCTTTGTTTTCCCTCAAACGGATTACACTCATTTTTCAAATCAGAGCAAGACGAATTACTATCACCTCCCCTTTAAAGTTGACACTGAAGGCACCTCTGAGATGGCGTTTATCGAAAATTTCGAAAGAAACTCAATATTTAAAGACAACTCTGATATTGATAAACATGACGAAGCTGGTAAAAGCAAGCCATTGAAAGAAATGGCTCAAAAGAGGAAACAAAAAGCCAAAAACGCGAACTCAATCGAAAACCTTGAAAGAGACCTATTATCAAATCGTGGGGCTAAAATTGAAAAGGCCTCAAAAGCCTCATTAGTACAGACCATTTCTTCAAGTTTGCCTGAATTTAAAGGCCAATATAGAATAACTGCACTCTCTAACCCATATAGAGACCCAGTAGAAGATATTGCTGCCACTATTAGTGGTCCTTCAAATGGATATTTGGTTGGGGACTCCTATCCTGCGATGAATTGGGATACGATTTCAGCACCCAACAAGCAAATGGAGGAACCTGCCCTAAAAAGAAACGTGGCAACTATCTTAGAGAAGATAGCCAAAGCTAAACTTGAACTATTATCAGAGCAAAAGCCTGAAATTCAAACCGATTATTTATCTGAGAAGACGACTGAGTTTCGCTACGATGAAAAGATGATAATTCAACCTGAAGCTCTCAAGGAAGAATTCAAAGAAGAAGAGGTAAAACTGCCTGAAGATGATGTGCAGGTCTCATTCGATAATGATTTGCTGGAGACTCTGTGCGAGATGGGAGAGATGCTATTGCCTCCGAGCTGCGAGCTCCTGCGAGATACCCAGAAGCAGTACGTTGAATCCGTTTTCCTCGAAGAGATTGATAATACGCTTCCGAATACGCGAGCTAAGGCAGAAGAGATTACGGCACAGAGGAAAAAGTACTTAAAGAAATATATTAGCGAGCTTCCTATATACCAACAAAAACTCTTTTGGCTGTTCTTGCCGAAAGATTTGAAAATGCTTGTGGATCCAAAGATCGCGACAACTGGAGATGAGTTTTATGAGATTTGTTTAGATTCGATCAAGCAGCTTTTAAAGAAGGACAACCTTAGGCAGTACTCCAATGAGAAATTATTCGAGACATTGAAGGAGCTAGCGTTTATGAATAGTGTCAAAAGAAAGGAGCAAATATATCATCAAACAAGGGAAGTTGCAAAGAAAAACAGCGAGCAAAAGCAACCTATTAGCACTGGCTGGGAAAGGCCTACAACGTTAAAGGCCTTCGAGGCGAACCCAGCAAATTTGGAGAAAACGAAATTTATTCATTCATGGTTTTGGCTCGAGGAGCAAACAATAGAAAAAATCGTGATAAAGATCGCACTTGGAACCTACAAAGACACTGATATTTCTAATCTTGCCTTTTTGAATCCTTTGAATGCGCTTAGAATCAACACGGCACTCTTGGAACTGGTTGAAGACGCTTCACTCGCGAAGTTTTACAAACTGCTTGAGAGCGCGGGAATGAAATTTGAGGTGCGCTACTCTCAAATCTGCTTGATCATCCTTTCGTTTTTCCAAGCGAAGAAATCTATTTGGTTTGATCTCGCCCTTAAAACTCCCACAAAATCCATTATACCTTACCTGCCTTCAACTCTAACTAACAATGCTAATGACGCTTACCTCGCTCAGACCGGTCTTGATCGTATTCTTAACCTGTTGGACCTACGAGCTCGTTTTGAAGATAAAGAGGCGCTATTTTCTTCAATCGCCGCTTTAGTTAATTCCTTCAAAGACACCGGAATCTCCGCCCATCAAGATCATTCTCCTGATTCTATTGCAGCTGTTCACACCGAATCTTTTGAGAAGCTATGGGTCGCTTTCGTTGAAATCGAACAGAGAAAGAAGGAAGGCATGAATAACCCTCTCTTTACAGCATTGGCAAAGCTGTTGCCGGAAACCGCTTTCTTTGAGGCGATTAAATACGAGTTTAGCAACTACTATCTCTTCTTGCTTACCTCAGCTCAAAACAAAATAAGAAACAACGCAAAGCAAGTCTCTACTATCCCCACAGACCCCATCTCCCAAGAGGTCGACTCTCTTGACGCGCTTAATAATCTACTCAGCGGAGCGATCATCCATAAATTTGAAGACTTAGTCGACAGAAAAAGCTTTGAACAGCTCTCGGCTGCTAAGAAAAAAGAGCTGATTAGATGCACCAAAGTCCTTCAGACTTTCCTGACTGAGATCGCAAATTCAAAGGACGCGAAAGCGTTTTTGGTCCACTCTTTTGAGAGTCTTTGGGAGGACTATGAAAATAAAAAGAACCCAAGACGATTCAATGAAACGCAACTCAAAAAAATATTCAAGCTGCTGATATGCCTTAACACGGTGCTGACACTCGTAAATGAGATCGTTTTGCCTTCCGAACATACGCCTGATGAATTAGAATTGAACGCGATTGCGAATAGTACTTCTCTGCACAGGTGCGTTTCGAAGGACGTTGCAGAGTACAGCGAAGTTCTCCCCGTCTTGATGACTTTTTCGCAAATGACTTCGAATGGGAGTAGTTTGCACCTCAATGATATTGTTGTGCATTCGGTGATGAAATTTAACAAGGAGAACATCAAGACTTTACTACGAATAGGCAAAATTGATGAGGTCTCAAAGCAGTTGTTCCTGAAGAAATTTTCATTCCTCCAAAACCTCTCACAGAAGGAAACCGATGCTGGTCTCCGTGATCCACCACCCACGGTTTATGGTAAACAAATTTCTCTCGAAGGAAGCGTGCGTTATTAATATACTTTATTTATCTTTTTGAACAGAGGTTGTGATTAACAGAACGAATCATTTGTTGGACTCTATCGAATTCTGGTCGCAAATGCCAAAGGAAGACAGAATGAAATATAAGCCAAAAATCACTTATATGGGTGAAATAGGAATCGACCAAGGTAAATCTTTCAACGAATTAGACTCGGCTAAATTGGTTTTCTCTACTATTAGGTGGATTAATACGTTCATGGTTCACTGAAAATACAAAAATCCTTTTCAATCCTCAATTCGGCCTCTTCGCCCATTGCAGCACCCATGCCGTTCACCCTAGTATTATTTCCAAATTAGTTCCGAACCACTTGGCTTATTTCGAATTCGCGGGCTACCATATAGCTCTGGTAACAAATCAACCAAAAAATTTTTTCCATCTAAGGTATAAAACAGGCTATCAAAACGAAAACCTTCCTCGATGTGCATTTTACGAGAAGTTTTTACAAGAGAATGCTCGGTAAGTGCTTCTCCTCGTGATATGTGTTATAATTAACAAATGAACAGGAGCTCCATATACATTGGACGATCTTGAAGAAATAGATAGCTCACTCTATCAGGGCCTGCAATGGATGCTCCAAAACGACGCTGAGAAATTACACCAGACTTTCAGCTACGAAGTCGATGTCTGCGGAAAGCGGCATCACATAGAGCTCGTGCCTGGCGGCTCCGACATCATCGTCAATAATAAGAACAAGCAATTATATGTAAAACTGCTGGTTGTGTCCAAACTCGAGAAAGAGATCGACGCGGAGATGGAGGCGTTTTTGGAAGGGTTCAATTCGGTGCTTCCATTGAACTTTTTGACAGGATTCTCACCAGGAGAATTGGACTCGATCATAGCTGGAGCTTCAAAGATCGAGATTGAGAACTTAAAAGCGATAATTACCTTAAGCAGTTTCTTCTCACCTGAATTTAAGGAATGGTTCTGGGAGGTTATCGAAGGATTGGATCAAAAAGGAAGATCTGCGTTCCTTTACTTTGTAACGGGCAGCGCGAGACTACCATATGAAGGGGTCCAGGCTGGGAAAATTACAGTTTCAAAGGTTGAAGATCTAGATAAGCTTCCTATTGCGCATACCTGGTAATTAATTTGTTAACTTGCGATTTTCTGACTGGTTTGTTTAGCTCGCTTAATTTGGAGATCCCACAATATAAATCCAAGGAAGTGCTGAAAGAAAAACTGGAGAAATCGATTTATGAAGGAGCAGGCTCATTTATGATAAAATAAACCGCAATTGTTGATTGTTATTTGGTATTAATCAGTTGGGTTTTCATTAGGCAGCTGTGTATGTTTCACTGTTGCTGCAGAAAGATGTAATGCTTGAGGAATAATTGTTGAATCATACATGAAGGAGTGAAGTGCATGAAATTTGTTCAGAACCGTGACTAGTTATATGGTAGATAAGTACCCAGATTTTAATTCAGGTGCAAGGAGTTTAGAATAATTAAGAACATGATTGAGAAAAAAAGATATTAAATAATTTTGATGAGAATCTCGAACACAGCCTACAATAAATTCACTGTCGGTTTAAATACCTGCAGCATATGAGCTTGGAGCGGAAAGAGATTGATTAGTATATATCAACAGGCACTGTGATTGTGATGGCTCAGAAAGGTAACAAAACCTCCATCTCCTTAAGAAAATGAAGATAGGACGGGACTTCATTTTCAAAGCATAACTCCATTGCTTAATGCATTAGCATGCTTTTCTATCTCGATAAGCTTTGGAGGTCCTGTTGTTTCTTTTGGAAAATTACTGATGAGCTATGATTCGTTATCTTTACTAAATATTGACTGGTAACAATAGGTTGTTTCTCAAAGTAAAGCTGACATTTTTCTTTCTTCCCGCTGAAAACAATTGTATAATCAAACTATCTTGATGGAGAAGTACATCTGTGATTTCACAGTCTGGTCACAGTTTATATGTTAAAAGCATACAAGTGAATGTAGTAGTCATAGAAAGAAATAAAAAGGTCATATCAATGATCATTAAATGGAGTTCTTTTACCTTTTATTAATATAGAGACTAAAGAGAAAGGCAGAAATATAGCAGGTTTTCTCCTAACCTCATCACCTACCTAGACATATCAAAATGAATTCATAAAGAGATAGCATTCTTCAGTTATAGCTCTTTTCGATCTCCTCAAATCCGAGGACCTTCTGGAGTCCTGCACAGAAATTTTGGTACTCCTGATCGAAAGATTAAAAAAAATAGTTGAATCGCGATACCTGCCATAAATTCTCTTCTCCAATAGGTGCTTCAGCTTCATTTTCCTGCGGATTTAAATTTGGAAAATATACTGTCATAAACCAGTGAATTTTATTTCTATTAAATAATCATAAGTAGTGTTCGAGAATCATTTGTACTTCATTTGGGTCAACTCATTCTCAAAATTATATAAGAATTCGTTGCCAGATATGTTCGAGTTATCACTTGACTTTATTCCAGAATTCTTTGTTAGTTTTTTCCTCTTTGTGATCTAAAAGGAATGTCATTTTCCAATTTCAGTCAAATTTATAAAGAAAACCTCTTTATCTTCTTCCCTATCTTCAGTTCGTTCGGATGGTTCTTTAGGGATTACAGTTGTTTCTTCGCCAACGTTTTTATTTCTCTTGATCTTTTCTAGCAGATCACTAAAGCGATCATTGTAGTTGCAAAAGCTCATTTACCGACGTCCTTGCTGGAATAGCGGATGAATATAAGCAATGTTACTAATTTCACATTCTTGATAGGTTTTTTTAAAACCGTAGAGGTGGAGCTGAAGATAAATTTCATTAGTTAACAAATTATTGAAATTGAATCTATGGCACCTGACGGATAAACGAACTCAGCTTCTCATGCTTGTAGTAGTGAGGAAGCACAGAGCTTGAAAATGTTGGTGGGTCTATTATCTTGAAGAAAGAGCCGTCACGGCTCCAGCAGACAATCCCCTGATATATTCCGCACTGCGAAAAATATGGCATAAAATACCAATCGCAGAGGGAAAAAAGTACTTCAAGCATTGCATACAAGGAGTCCAGAAAAGATGCCTTGTATTTTCTGGTGGACTTGCGAGTTCGTTCCATACTTATTTGGGAAATTAATTTTTGAGGTATTTTTATTATAAAAAAAAATCATTATCCGCAAGTAACAAGAATATACTGCGATTAATTTAGTGTTTTGTTAATATTTTTGGAACAATTACCAATCCCAAGAGCACAAAGTTGAATGCTCGATCAATGAGGTTGTCCTCTAGGAATTGCCATTTGAGCCTTTACTACCCATTGAATTGGCTGGATTGGGTATTAAGAGGGCTGAGTTAAGGTTTTGGCACGTGACGTGAACTTAATGGAATAATTTCTTCGGTAGGAATAATTTCAGAAATTTTATTTGAATAATTCTTTGCCCTCTAAATTAAATAATGCATTCTCAGAGCCTTTCTTTGAATGTGTTCCGAAATTGAAAAATAGATCATTAAAAAATGAGTCGTATTGATATTTTTCAGGGACTGACTACTTTAGTTAGTTGCGATTTATTTTTTTTATCAGAAATAAAGATTCCTTTTTATTTGAGATGTTCTCATTGCCCTCCTACTATCATAGCCTTTCGCAGTTGTCTGAACCTTAGCACCTAATAAATTATAGTGTACCGAACGTCTCACTATCGGAAACAACCAATCAGAAAGTATTTATCATGGATTGTGATATGGTTGCCTAAAGCCAGGCAAACAAATATGGCCAATTTTAGTTAAGTTCTTTGGCCGGGAGCAGTTTTCAGCTCTTCTCTTCAATTAGAGAATTATCATATAATTGCCGCACCAGTTAATTTCGTAGATTGTACAAATAGTTTCCATTACTCAGAGCTTGAGAGGATTCAGACATCAGACTGGTATTGGCCAGTGAAAGCGAACCTAAAGGAATCTATTAATGAACAAATTCAGGTTATCATATTCAACTGCTTGAGTGGGAGAAATTGAAATCTGGAGCTGCTTTTAGCAAATTAAAATTCAAAATTCTTTCCAACCGAAAAAGAGTAATCCGATAGGGCTAATAATGAAGAATAAAGGGAATTGGTGATTCTAGAATTTTCTCCTTCTCGTAGAAATGTTTTCAAGCTGAAACTAGATTTTGAAAACAAGAAATGTATTTTCATGTATTTGCAGTCTAAAGTATGACTTGCTAAGCAAACAATTTTCCTCCAATTGATAATTGCTTTCGCTTCGCAAATTATAGACTTCCAAAGAGCATTGCTGTATTGCTTATAATTAAATCATTCTTTGTCATTAAAGGCACTCATATTATTAAATTGTATTGACGCATGGCAGATTAGCAGAGTTATGAACCTATATTCTATTCACCACGAACTGAAGAAGTGCGAATTGAAATACTGGTAATTCATTATCAAGAACTTAATTGCTAGATAAACATAAATGAAGCAAAATATTTGTTCACAACTATTATCTGGCAATAGTATTAATTTCAGAGGAAGGGGATAATCAAGAAATAGCATGCATTAGTTATCCTAATCTGTCTCTTTTCATTAAACTATTCAAGGGATCATTCTTCCATTTGTTTTTCATGTAAATCTGAAATAACTCGAATTTGGATGAAATTTCAAATATTAATGAATATTCACTGTTCAGTTGGCTTTGAAAAAAGAAAAATTTACAGGTTCTTCTCTCATTTTCTGGAATACACTATAAAGAAATCTTTCCAACGTATTCCAGAGGTCTTTCAACAGAAGCTTCTCTCAAAAGAGGTTTGAAAAACTTTAGTATGGAGCCATGAATAAAGGGACAACAGCTTCTCATCAGAATTGAAAGAATCTCGAAGAACTCTAGGAGATCAAAGAATGGAAATCCTCAAAGCAATGGCAATTGTATAAACTAAAAAATAGATTAGAAATGCCCGTCACCAGCCATTACAGGAAGTTTTTATCATCTAAAACTCATTTCGAGCCTTCAAATCTGTTCAATGTATGGAATTAACGCAGTTGGCAGTCCATTTGACAATGGAGCATTGTAATTTAGAGATTGATTATTTAAACCGTAGTTGAGTTGCAACCACCCTTTCCGAAATACCTTTAACAGCAGTTCGAATTTAAGTTGAAAACGTTTGTGTTACCAATCTATTAGTGACTTCGACAGGGATATTTAGCATCGTTAAAATAGTCAACATTAATTTTCCTCCGTTTTTGTGCTCTTCACTGACCAATTTCTAACTATTGAAATATTTGGATCTTCATACTCGAGAAATCTCCTTGTTTTTTGTTTTGGCAGAGAAAAATCAGAGAATCACCTTTGTTGCAAAGAATTTCACGAGAAAATAATGCTCATGAATTATTGACGTAAAGGTGAGTAAAATCTCAAGGATTTCATCGTTGAAATTCCTTTGAATAATCATAGAACACCACAACATCGTTCACTGATCATGTAGGTCTTTCCAGCTATTGCTCTCCTTCTGGCATTGCTAGTTGAAATAAATTTAAGATGGCAGAGTGCAATTTCAAGCCTTTTCATTGAGGAAATCACAGGTATGTTGTGATTTAGTATTGTTGTAATTGATCAAAAAACATGGGTAAATTTTTCACGAAAGCTTCTTTTCAAACAGAATATCAGGGAAGCTTATTAGAATTCGACTATAACATTAAGTTTGAATTTGCTGATAATTAGTGAAGAGAATTGGTCTCGAAAACAGTATTTTCATTTTCTTGCGAAGTCAGGTGTCAGAGAGACCATCATGTTCCTTTTTTTGGAACCATTTTTCGCTTCCTTTTTTCCTTCTGGATCACCTCATAAATTACTGATAATAGGAGATGCTAACGGAAATGCTTTTTGTGCTAACTCAAAAATAATCCTTATTTAGGCTTTTTTTCCAAGCAAGATTTCTCATTAAAAACAGACGACATTAAGGTAAAGTCATGAATTGTGTTGAAATTCAATGACAAAACAAGTTGGTTGTCCTTATAGCTTCTTTTGTTTTCCATTTGAAGCAACGCTCCTCTGTCTCTGCGTAAATGAAATAATTCCAAAGAAAAATCTAGAATCGTGCAGTAAAACAAGAGTTAGAGGTGATAGCAAAGATAATTTAAAACTTACTGAATTTGAAGCAATTTCTGCTGGCTGGACGTCGGTCTACCTTTCTTCTGTGCATATAACAATGGGGTCAAGAAGATTTTAATAATACATTGAAAAATTGAATTGAGAAATGAAAAGTAAGATTGTAATTATCCTAATACTCTTGACGTTAGCCGTAACGTCAATTGCATCTCGCAAGAGGGCTGGAAGGCGTCTTGGACGTCAATTTGGAGGCAGTGGTTTTGGTGGTGATGGTAGTGGCCCCGGTGGTTATGGTAGTGAGAGGTCGTGGTCCACTAGCAGTTCGTTCTCTGGGAGCTCATCTTATCGCACTATAAATGGGCACTCTACAGGTGAAAGAGAGTTCTCGAGCAGCTCCACCCAGTCTGAAAGCGAAGGAGGGGAGAAGAAATCGTGGTCTACTGGTTCCAATGAAGCTAGTGAGTGGTCTTCTGGTCCAAAAAACTCTAACTATAAAGAAGATGGTACTTGGTCTAAGACCGACACCCGTAATCCTTACGGAGGTGAAAGAGGAGGATGGTTTATTAAGGATGGACAACGAGTTGAATATATGTCGTAATTAGACGAAGGGAAGCTGGATTTCGATGAAAGTAGGAAGGATTTCAAGAATAGCTAAGAAATCGATCGCTAACTTACTATCCCAAATTTATAAGCTTTTTCTTGGACTGTCAAATTAATTAAGAGCAATTTAAAGAGTTATTAATAATATTAAGAGCTACTTTCATTGTATTTGATATTGTCAAACCTACTTCAAGCAAGCAAGTCAACCATTCCAAATCAATGCAATCTACTCAGTATGCTTACTACAATGATAAGATACAATCATTAGTGATTACCTGCCTTGACTACATTTCCCAATAGGTACATACTCACAACCACATCTTTGGTGGAAGTTGTGGCTTTGAACTGATGAGCTTGAAACCTTTCCAGTAACTCCAGAAATCTCATTATCAGGGATTTCAAGCTCTAATCTCTCGCACTGAAGTAAAATCCCGAAGGGCCATTTTTCTGTATAGCATAATATCTGCAAGCATAATCAACACAATTTTTTTATTTCTCGCTCCTTCTCTATGATTTAAATAAAATATGGATTTAAAACTCACATAGAGCATAGAGTTCGCGAAAATTCAAGTCAAAAGTATTAATTTTATATTTTTCTAAGCTTTACTCTTTCATTTGGATACCCTCATCGTTCGGTTTCGAATCATAGATAGCTCAGAGCTGAGAATGACTTAGAATTTCTTCTTGCATATCCTCTCAACAGGAGGGCAGCCTAAACACAAAATATTCACAATTTTTTTTCAAAAAGCATTACGAATCAGAAAATTTGAAGCAAGGCCGCCGGTTCTCGGACATTCGATTTTTAATCCCGGCCAGTTCACAAAAAGGGTAGCCTCACCGTTTTTGTCATAAACACACTTCAGATACAAATGTAAATGATCATCTTTCATCAGTTTTTCAATATCCTTATCTCATGTTCGATGCATATACAATCTCTGGTCCGAGCAGAAAGACCTCCTAGAACTTCAAAACAGCGCGACTGAGGACCTAATTTCCCTTGTGACTTTGCTAGAGGGTCGATACAATCGGATCCAGGCTTTGACACAGGAGTTGGGCATCCGTCGGAAAAAAGATCCCAGCCTGCCAAGCCATTCCCAAAATAGAGCGAGTCAGCAATGCTGTAGTTGACTTTGTACCACCCTGAATCTGCTAATGCTGCCAGCGTAAAAACAGAAAGCCTCGTACTTCTGTCACAGTCGCTGTCATGAGCTTTGGCAATTGAAATATTTTCTTGCAACCTCGACCACTCGGGGTATCGCAAGGATTTGAGTTTGAACTCCTCTGATGCGTGCATTTCTAGAAGAATTAAACAAGATTTGAGAGTAAGAAGAAGGTCCACACTTAAAGAGATCTAATATTTTCTCCTTTTTAGTAACTGGCTTGGAGATGTGGCATATAACACTTGGAGCAATGTGTGCTAGAGGGAAGATAGCTTAACATTTGTATAATTTTGCCACATCGAAGTTCGATGGCATTGTAAAGCACACTCGAAAATCAAGATGGCACTCTCAATATATCTTAAGTTTATTTCATGTTCTTAGAA
>ENA-UOTX01000738-UOTX01000738.1-compost-metagenome-genome-assembly--contig:-NODE-738-length-31525-cov-9.316364_pt1 | contig 31525 bp, 18 predicted proteins | sample MGYA00238143_ERZ746982 | MGnify/ENA primary metagenome ERZ746982 (study PRJEB28758, sample SAMN06268862) | compost metagenome | isolation source: single cell | place: USA: California, Emeryville, Joint... | reverse complement strand
ATAACCGTTTCAATCAGAAGAATTTCAAAGAGATCGGAAATTTTGAATTCGAAATTAAAATTTTTCTCTCAGCCATCGACTGCTTTTCTTCTTTTTTCCTTGAGGTAGTTTCAATGACGTCATTCTGCAGGCTAGACAGCCTTTCGCCATAAGTATCAATGATTCCGTCAATTGAGTAGAATCTGTTGTTACAGGCATATTCTGGTGAGGTTTCATACTAATTTTTGCAATTTTCTCTTGATCTCTTGAAAGGAAGAGTGATGCGATTAAATTCTTGAAGATTGAATTAACTGATGTATTCGATGTAAGGTGATAATAGATACCGTTCTGAAGTCAGGTTTGAGTTTTGAGAGGTCTTTGCATGTATTTTGCAGTATTCTGATTGTTTTTGTGAGTAACGCACTAATGTTTGAGAAATGCTATTATAATGAACGTATCAGAAAGACTCTTTCAACAACCTACAAATAACCATCTCCACATTCAGGAATGGTACCGTTAAATTTCTTCTGAGAAGCAGGCTTTCGTTAATCTATCATTAATGAAAATTTTTCAATTTATTGAAGAATTATGTTTTCCATTTCGAGGTAATGGGTGGCAGAACTACTACCGCAATGGAGTTACATCAGCCGCAGGAGGAGGAGGTGCAACAGTATCAAAATTTGCCAAAAAAAAGGTAAAATAACAGCAAATGATATTATCATCATCATAAAATAACAGACCGAAGGCTGTTCAACTACTAAAATCCTTCTTGCCGAGTCCTTCGAACTTTCATTTGAAAGTAACTACTGAATCTTTGAAGTAAGTCTATTTGGAAGAGGAAGACGCTGAAGAAAAAATTTTCACTCGAGAGATTACGCGTTTAAGAATGGTATATTTTTAATCGAATCACTACATAAAAGCGGCGAGCATTTTTCAACAAAGAAGGCCAACTGAGGCTAATTTGAAACCACCACACAGCCAAAGAAGGGTCTGTGGGTCGGTGAAAGAGAAATAAGTATAGATAAAGATAACTGTTACAAAATAATGCAGAATCAAAAATGAATGGGACCAAAAAGCGAGAAAAACTTTTTAAAAAATTGGTATGAAGGAATTGTTTAATTTCGCAGATCTATCATCCCGCCTCGAGGCTATTTTCTGTGAGAAAAAGCCCTGGTAATTCTAGATAAGATTAACCTCAAACTTTGAAAAATGAAAACTATTCTTTTAGTAAATAGCACATTCAATCACGTTATAGCCGCATTCAGCTATAATTTGGCGAAATTTTAACAAACTTTCGTTTGTCTTCCTCTCTTCATCTTCAGAAAAATGAGAATAATGGGGTTCATGTTTTATACTCACATTCAATCTGTATTTAAACGCCACATCTTTGTATTACTAATAGAGCAATAGAATAGAAGTACCATCGAATTTGCTAATACTCAGGCTAACGATAAAAATGAGAGAAGAAAGCGGCAAATAAATAAACGATTTTGAATTATTCACGCTGTTTTCTGATCTTACCAATTATTATGCATAGTCGAAAAAATTAATTAATTCAAATATCCAAAAAAAAATAAGTAACAACATGGAAAACCTGAAGGACCTTAAAGGAGACGTTATCTTGAAAAAGGAAGGTAGGAATCTCATGAAAGCAACAATGGCTAAGCGAATTTCTCAGGCGATATCTATTGGCTGATTCTCAACAATAAGACAAACAACTTCAATCCTGATTTCTTACGGAAAATTGACGCCAAGCTCGACGAAGTCTTAGAATCAACAGGAGCTGCGTGCCTTGTAACCACTTCCGCAAATCCCAAAGTCTTCTCTAGTGGTATTGACATAAAGTAACACACAAACTTCCCATTTTCTTCAAAAATATTTACCAATTCAAGATACCTCGCAAACTGCGGATCTAAAGAAGAAGTTCAGAATCTGTTAAAGGAGATGATGAGACTTTTAGCCAGAATCCTCACCTTCCCAATCCCCACAGTCAATTACCTATTCAAATAACAACTCTAACCATGTATTTATAGATCGCTCTACTTAATGGCTATACCATTGCCGGAGGATGCATGCTGGCGATGGCACATGATTTTAGGATCATGCGTGACGACTTTGGATTTGTCTCTATGAACGAAATTGATGTCGGGCTTCCGATCCCTCCCGGAATGAACGCAGTTGTTCAGTAATGATCAGACAATTTTGTTTTCTTAAATGTTTTGGAACATTTTAGAGGCAAAATCTCGCCGAAAGTGCATAGAGATTTACTCCTTACTGGCAAGAAATATTCTCCTGCAGAGGCTCTGAAGGCTGGATTGGTGGACAAGATTGTTCCTCAGAAAGATCTCATAGCTGAAGGCAAAAAACTTGCGGAGGAACTCGCTCCCAAGGGAGATGTCAGAGATGCTTATGGGCAAATGAAAAGCGAAATTTATTATCGGGAATATGACTTATTGACGAATATTGGCTTGAGAGGAGCATCAAAAGTAATATTTTAGATATAACTGATATTGATAATGATTGGAAATATAGGGAACACCGAGATTGATGAGCTTGGGAAAACCGAAACCAAAACTTTAATTCATAGAGATTCAATTGAATGATGAATAATAAATTCTCCTGATATGCCAATTACACAATTAAGATAGTTTGAAAGCTTAGCATACTATATCTAACCAAACAAATTCATCAACTGAACATGAGCTCTCATCTTTGATTAATATCGATATATTTAACCTTTTGAATAATAGATCTAAAAAAGCTCTCAAGCGCTACAATAATGACTTATGATCTCTCTTATTTAAAGAAAATCAAATATTTATTTTGGCTCACATATTCGAAAGACTCGAAACATTTGGAAGAAATAATGGTAGGATCGAAATCTGACCTGAAGGAAGATGTTATCTTAAAAAAAGAAGGTAATGCAATACTGAATGCAAAGTTTTAAGCATGAAACAGGCAATATTTATTGGCTAATCCTCAACAAAGGGATGAACAATTTCACTCCAACTTTCCATCGAAAAATCAACGAAAAACTCGACGAAGTCTTAGAGTCAACAGGCGCTGCGTGCCTCATAACCACTTCTACTCATCCGAGAGTCTTCTCCAGTGGCCATGACCTCAAGTGAGAAGTTTCCTTTTCATCACATCTCTTCTAACAACCGGAACCTGAAGTTTTTTCGCTAACTGCAAAGTAGAAGATGAACCCCAGAATTTACTCTTGGAAACCATGAGGCTTTTAGGAAGACTTCTCACTTTTCCTATTCCCACAGTAAATTGCGCGTTCGGAAATAGAAAACTTAAGCTATGTATTTACAGATCGCACTCATCAACGGTTACGCTGTCGCAGGAGGATGTATGTTGGCAATGGCCCATGATTATAGAATCATGAGAGACGATTTCGGGCATCTCGCAGTCAATGAAATTGAGATTGGAGTGCAATTACCTCCGGGGTTGATAGCAGTCGTTCAGTAATAAACATTAACTCTGCGTTTGTAAGCGATCACTGGATAATAGGACGAAGATCTCACCGAAAGTGCATAGGGATTTATATCACTTTGGAAAAAAATTTTCGCCGAAAGAAGCACTGGAAGCTGGATTGGTTGACAAGATTGTTCCGATGAAGGATCTCATTGCAGAAGGAAAAAAGATGGGAGAGGAACTTGCGCCCAAGGGAGAGGTCAGAGATGCTTATGGACAGATGAAATCGGAAGTTTATTATCAAGAATTTGATTTGTTAACAAACGTTGGGTTGAGAGGAGCGAAAGCTGTAAAAACTAAATGAAAATTGAAAATTAACCTGGATTGATTGATTAGGGAATGAAGAGGTTGATGAGCTTGAAGAAACCGAAACTCTAGGTTACCACACCAAAATATATATGTCTGAGTGAGTATAAAAATAATAAATTAAAGAGTTGCAAAGGATATTTATATTAATGTTTGGAAGCAACCTTACTTTATATTACTCTTACAAGCTAAACAAACAATCATATCCGGTGAATAATTTTATTCAGTTTTCCAGGAGTCAGGAATCGGAAATAACTTTTGTAACTCTCTTTTCACAGTATTATTTAGTGATATATCATTTGACAAAAAATAATCCAAAGAAATAATAATTAACAAAAAAAGTAAGACAGACAAAATAATATTCATTGCAATCTATGAGTCAGAGGGTAAAATTTTTATAATAAGCAATGCCTGGAAGGCTTACCTTTAACTGAGATAAGCTGTTAGATCAGCTCTTCGTTCTTAACTCCTCTTAACATCCCATCAAGAAATCAACTCTTTCTCTTAGAAATCAATGGTGCTCAAGGATTTTGTTCACCTAAAAGCACTAGTTTCCAATGTGATCCTGTTAAATGATAGCTGCCAACTCACCCCTACCAATGTACTCTCTTGGGCATATCCAAAATCCTTTCAACCACATATTCTAGGAACATAAAAGCAGCCACAATTCTCTTTAATTTTCCATACGACCATCAATTGCTGATCCTATTCCACCTTCTAACTTCAATCGGAAGCACTCCAACCTCTAAATAATTACAAAAGGTTGGACCATCAAAGCTTATACCACCTTCTTTATTCCCTAAAGAGAACCTCTCCTTCAATCAATTGCACTATTTAAATTAATTTTCAGGATCATGAATAAAACATTTTCTTCCAATACTAATATGAGTGACCTTTTCCTTCCACGAAACCTATGGGTCCCCAACGACAATGTAACAGCTTGCTTTAGCTGCAAAGCGGCTTTCGGTATTCTGTTTACCAGAAGGCATCATTGCAGGGTTTGCGGGAATATTTTTTGCTCAAAGTAATAATACCCACCTCTCCTTATTCCTATGTGAGCCCTCTTTCATATTAGATGTTCAGACCATTTTCTCAACTCCCAAGAATTCAAATTTGAAAACGAAACAGCTATTCGCGTCTGTAAGCATTGTTTTGAGACAACGATCAGGAATGCATTGGCAAAAGTGTCCGAAATCGACCGTAATGGCCTGAAAATCCGACCACATTCAAGCGAAACAAAAGAATTGGCTGAGATCTCTCTCAGTCAGATTATGTCCTCATTCATCGACGCTTTATTCAACGAAACTTTGAAAACTTCATTTATTATATCAGAGCTTCCAGAGTTTTGGCAGCAGATCCTCAACGACTTGATTTTTGACTACCTGAGCCAATTCAAAACTGAAGAGAGTAGCCGAAGTCGACCTATTCAAGCTATAAAGGCAGTCAAAGTGAAAAAAATTCCTTATGAAGACACATCGGAAAGCCGAAGTTGGAAAGGATTGATGATAAGGAAGCCGGTTTCTTGTAACATTCAAGCAGAAGAGATGGAAAATCCTCGCGTCTTGATCTTTTCTACCGTTTTTGAGAGCGATTATGAAGTTGCTGGTGTCGTGAGCTTGATGATCGACCTCCAGCAGGATAGTGATAACCGTTTCATCAAAAATATCCTAGCACTTCGACCGAATCTCATTATCTCGCAGCATCCAATTAAACAAAAAATCCAAAGCATGCTTCTCAAGGACAACATTTACGTGATTTGCCAGCCAAGACAAAAACAATTCGATCGAATCGTGCGTTTTTTTGAGGCAAAGGTTATTAAGAAGCTCAGCCAGCTTGAAGAGCAAGACTCTTCGATTATTGGAACATGTTCGAAGGTCAAGCTCATTCAATTCAACAACGAAAATTATTATAAAGACGCCGCAAAGGATGATGCTAAATGCTCAACTTTAATTCATTTTTCCCATAAGGATTCTACTTGTTTGGCGCGGACTATTATTGTGAGCGGTCCTGACTACAACGAACTCAAGAAAGCAAAAGAATACGTAACAAACTGTTTGAACAGGTGGGTAGAGATGCTCCTTGAAAAAGAATTAACTCTCCATGAAATTTACCTCTATTTCGGCACGAAACGAACTCAAGAAGCGATAAAAGCCGTTAGCGCGGGTGTCATTGAATTCGACACTGCAGCCTTAATGATCAGATGCAAAGAATTCTTTGGTGATAACCTTATAAAGGCAGCAGCTTCAAGTGTGAGTGAATTCCCGAATACGATATCCATCCAATCGGTTGGTTACCTCTGCGGTTTCTTTCTTAATGAGCTAAAACCCATGGTATCTCTAGAAAACCGGTCGATGCAGTATGCGAAACTGAACCTTGTTAATGTTAATCACTTTGACTTCGATCGTATTCGTGCCGAAGACTATCTAAATTTTAGCAAATCGCTGCAAAAGCATAAGAGCAAAAAGCTAGACGCAATAGCACAGATCTGCGGAAGACCTACGATCAAATCGAGTGAGTTTTATGGAGAAGGCGATATCAGTCTCGAGAATTTTCTGAGGAAAAAATCCGAGATGGTCATTGAAGAATGCACAGAGTGCGGTCGGCCGAGATACTACCATACATCGTTCTGCTATAGCAATCGAGTCTGTGTGAAGATTTCGACACAGGTGATCGGATCGATTAAGGAGGCGCGCATCAAGGAAACGCTAAAAAAATATGACCTTAGGCCTGACGGTCAGGTAGACGATTTGAAATATACTGCGTTCCCTGAGGAAAATAAATTAAGTGCTCAGCAAAACTTGATACCTGAGTTAAATGAGGGTTCTACAAGCAGGAAAGGCACTGCGCCTTCATTGCAGATAAAGGATAAAGATAAAATTTTGTCTGCTCTCGGTGGAGCTGTCTCCAAAAAAGCGCCGAAAGGACCTATTAAAATGTATATCGAATGCAATGACTGCCACTCAAAAATCACTGACGAGGTAGAACTCAGAGGTAGCTACGCAGAATATTCCTTCTGCAAGTACCTTGAGGAGCTTTTCACCATCTGCGATAAGTTTAATGTTGTTGACCCCAAATCGATGGGGCAGAGCCGCATGAAAGACACGGTAGAGCCAGCTGGTCCACGTGGCAGTTATAGTTCGACGTTAGTTTCAATGGATCCAAGAGTATTGAGATTTAACAAATGCTGCTTGTTGTCTTGTAAATCCCGAGTGTTTAATTGCGATGACGAGGTCCTAATCAAATTTACTTGCGTGCCCGCGAGGATGTACCAGTGGGCGTCTCCGGATATCCGAGACCCTCAAATACGCAAAATTACAGAGAAATTGAACAAGAAAAGAGTCAATTGGCTGCTTTTCGCGTATAGCTCGGGCTTCAAATCCTACTTGAATGAAATCACGGGTTTCTTTGACAAGTTCATATTAGAATTGGAACCTCAGGCCAAAGAGAATCTATGCAATCTCGAATTTGAAGAGATACTTGAGAACAAAGCTTCAGTGTTTGATAATCCGAATATCACGTCTTTGTTGATGCAGTTGGCTCTAATAAAGAGCAAGCTCCAGGCGTTAAAGATAGCTTGCGACGTTGAATTCGCGAAGGAATTCTCGTATTTTCTGCAAGTGGAAAAAATTAGAAGAAAGATTTTTGATGAAACCATCGCATGTTGTGAGAAACTATACGGAATCCTCATAGAATTCAAGAGATTGCTGCGAACCAAGGATTCAAGTCCAGATAGCTTTGACTCGATGGGGAGCTTTTTCAAAGGTGGGAGCCCTTCAGAAAAATCTGAATATTTAGAGGAAAGCATTTACAAGAGCACTAGCTCTCAAATGATGCAATCCAGTGACGCAGTGATGCTCAAAAAGCAACATTCGGAATCCCGACAGAAAGAAGATGAGGAAGTCAAATCATTCGTGTTCAACCACGAGAAAGGTCGAGTTATGAGCTCATTTATGAGTTTATTTGTGCAGCCAGCAAGTATGAAGCCGAAGAAGAGCTCGCTTATAAAATTGAGGATTAAAGACCCGAATAGTGACCTGGAGAAAACCGTTTTTGAAAATGTAATTCAAGGGATTTCCGGGCCAGAGGAAAATTTGATGAAACCTTCATTGGTATATCTCCATCGCCTTTTGTCATAAAAACTCTAAACTATTATACCTATTAGAGCTTTTTTCCAATTAGCAATAAGTACCCGCTCTCACCGATAGCGTTCGCTCTCAACCATCCTCAGTACCTTGACGAATTAGGGCTGATCACTGGTAACTTTTCTCTCTCTCTCAATACAATTTGAAATAAACCCCATTATAGGTGATGAATTTGAAAAATTCGCGAATAGCCAGAGCCTATCCCCTCAAATCAGAGAGAAACTGTTCTTTGTCGAAGGCGAGCATCTTGCTCAAATCGTGCTGCAATCGAATCCTTCAAACATTTATTACCCCGGCTTCAACCAAGTCTTAAAGCAAATCGCAGAGCTGCTAACTCCGCAGAAATCTTCAATGAATAAACGGAATCTCGAACTCCAAGATTTATGTCTGACAGTAATCTCTGGCGTAAAATTCGACGTTTCGGTCCTCTACCCTCTGCAATTTCATATCCTACGTAGCTTGTACGGCGTGAAACATCAAGAATTCATACAATCGCTTGCCCTCAGTGAAGTGTGGGAGGACAACACAGGTGGCAAGTCTAAAGCGAAGTTTGTAAGGTCATTCGATAACATGTATGTGTTCAAAACTATCTCTCAAGCCGAATTCAACGCTTTGGAAGAGCTGATACCAGATTACCTGAACCATATAGCTAGTTTGAACATTCACACCACAATGATTGCGAAAATCTTGGGAGTGTATAAGATATATTTCAAAGAATCCGGGAAATACGTGTATTATCTCGGAATGGAGAACGTGCTGTTGGGCCTGGAACCGAGTCGAATCTACGATCTGAAAGGCTCTGAAGCAAATCGCTATATACAAGACCCAAAGGGAGGGCAAGTACGACTGGATAGTAATTTCAAGATCGATCAGAATGGGGAACCGATAGAAATTGACGCTAACCGAATGAATTCGTTGATGAATATAATCTCAAATGATGCGAGGTTTCTGTCAGGACATAGAAGAATCGATTATTCGCTGATTCTTGTGCTTGATGATAAAAATATGAGATTTAGGGTGAGCATCATTGATTACCTGGTGGGGTATACGATCGATAGGAAGTTAGAGAGCATTGGAAAAACGATTGTGAAAAAAGCTGCTCCTACGATTGTTGATCCTGTTACGTATATGAAGAGGTTTTTGCTTTCGATACAGCGGTATTTCGTTGGAATACCCAGCAATTATGGACAAGCTCCTTGAGTGGAGAGGCTATGAAGTTAAGCATTGACTGATTTTGTTATGATATGGCATTTTTGGAAAAATAAAGAGTTCTGAAATTTGTATGTCTATTCTTATAAGATAATTGTCATAACTCCCTTCTCGAATAATTAGGATATGTGTAATTCAATATGAAATAATTTTGGTCTGCTGTGCTAGCCCTACAGCGAAATATTCATCGAATTTCCAAAATTTTGCGTGTGATAATAACTCGTTGTTAATCATTTTGAGCTGGAACTTGCTAGTCGAAACCTTTATTCGATTAAAAGCAATTCAAACTAGAAGTCTCAGCCACTCTTTAAGTGTAGGTATATTCAGGAATTGCATCTGTTGTTCTCCTCTTCTAATTTCAGAATTATTTATGCGTAAATACTCAAAAGTATGCTGTAAAATCCTCAAAAGAGTGCTGTTAGATTTCCTTCATGGATTTCCTTAAAAATAACTTATTTTATATCTACTACCTGACCAATAAAAATGAGGACCACTTCAACCAACAAGAAAAAGCGACCAGTTTCCTTACCTAAAACAACCGCTTTCGAGCACACAGCAGTCGAGTTCACAACAGAATCATCCGCCAAACGAAATACATCTAAATTCTACCCCAGACCTCCCTCATATGTATCGAGAGCAATTCCTGCTGAACAAGTCTACGACACTCGAGCCGACAAATCGTTGATCCTTAATGACAGACTCCAGTACATCTCAGAGGAACCCATCGAAGGACATTTGCAAGAGCCTGTCGAAAAAGTACAAGAATACTCCATCGACCTCGGGTCGCATTCTTCAGATTTTCCCCTTAACAAATCGAATATTTTTCAAGCGGAACAACTGGACGCATCTAGGTTTCAAGAGCATTCGAAAGGTCCAATTTATATCGATGGGAAGGTCGTTCGACACTCTATCGTTGGGACCGTGGAGCTCTTTGAAAAATATCACCGAAAGAAGCTAAAAGCCTCGAAGCAAGACACCGACACATCTTCCATGCTAATTAACGACTCTATGGTCAATGTTTCCAGAACTCACACTCGTCCACCATCGATTATTCGAGATCATCCAAGGAGTTCGAGCTCCGGGCTCAGACGGATAGGCGAGTCTAAGAAAAAGGACACGAGAGTCCCAAAAGAGCAGGTTTTGGCTGAAATCGATAATATAAAAACAAGGCAAGATGAGTTCTACCAACGGATTGATAGAATGGCTCAAAGCATGAAGAAAAGCGATATGTTGTACTTTACTAAGGAAAAGCGATGCTTAGAAAACTTCCAGAAAGTTGAGGAGCACTGGGATAAGTCATTCGAGCATACTAGTAGCAAGTTAGGAAGGTCACCGCATCAGTCGGTTATGCTTGGAGCAGATGCTTATCGCGAGAAAAAAGAAAAAGCAGCAATGTTTGATTCGATGAAGAATGAAGAGGAGCGCTTTGGGACTAATCTTTGGTATCGAACGCTGAGGATGCCTCCAGGAGAGACTGATCGTAGTACGTCCGTTGCAAAAGATGATCGGAGCGGGGCTCAGAGAAGCGGAGCTGGGCCTCGGTCAGTAGATGTCTCTGTGGAAATAATTCGGAAACCTCGGCGGCCTGTACAAGCCCCTGATGAGAGTGTGAGGTCTGTGAATCGATCGAATAGAATCAGCGATAGAAGCATGATAGAATATATGAATCGTAAATTGAATAGCCGCCCAGAGTTTCTCGAGCAATTCAAAACACCGACTGCAGATGTGTCAGATTTTATGGTAATTTTTTCTCAATGTTGTCGTACTGAACCGTTCTAAGTTGGCCGGTGAGAATGTTTTGAACAAGGAGGTTGAAGCGGTTTTTCAATCGAAGGAAAAGGAGGAATTACTTCCTGTCATTTTGAATAGAAATAACAAAGGTAATGCAAATTCATTTGGTGGGTGTTTGATTTGTTTTAAAGGGAGTAATGTGAACGAGACAATCGCAAGCCATTATGATAAGAAATTCTTATATCTGAATGGATATACTATTGTCAAAAAGGTGAATTTGCCATCATCTTGAGCATCTTTTGGAGAGAGGCTTAGGAATCTTAGGTTAATTCATAAAATGCTGTGGGTTGTTCATTTCTGTAATTATAGTGACTATGAATTGCAATTTTCGCTAAAGCAGAGTTTTGAGAACTTTATGACTGAAAATGAGGATTATCTTATGTAAAATATTCCTGAAAGAATGAGGTTAGGCCTCCATAAGCTTCAGAACAGTAGTAATTTTGTAAGCTCTGAATAAGTATCTCAATTTACTTGGCAATGGTATTTTTCCTGAGTGAATGTCAACTCTAGAAGGCGATTCAAGTGCAATGGTTAAGATCTACTGCATTCAGCTAGGAGCTAGTAGAAAGAGTTCATAGTATTTATCCCATCAATAAAGTATCTCGCTGTAGCACAGACAAGTAGCAATGCAACGCCTGGAAGCTTGACAGTTCATCATTTACAACTAAATTACTAATATAACTCTTTACAATATACTAGTAGAAGGAGTATCTGATATACAAAGTAAATATAACTTACTACAATAATCAAATTGTAATTAATCATTTTGGTATAGATTTTAATAATTCAATTGATAAAATTTCATTTGGATTCAAAGGACTTGTATTATTCCCTTCATACAGCATTTAGACAGAGCAATTACTCAAAGAGTAGTCCAAAGACGTGCTTCTGTCTCTACTGCTTCTCAAACGCTGAATCATTCATTTTTTGAATCATCCAAGCGCTCGTTTTCGATTTGGTAAAGATCTATCACTGATAGCAAGAACAATTGCGCCTTTGTAGTCCTCGCAACTTGCTAAACTCATAGAATCTTCTGTCAACGAAAGCCAGAGCATCGCAGCCAGCGTGGATAAGGTGATACAGTCTGAATATGCTATTTGAGTAGGGGTTTTCAACGAAAGTAGTAGGTCATGGTCTTGAGCAATATACATCTATTATTCGAAAAAAGGTATTGTGGTCACTCATTTTTTTCTGTTAGATTTCCTCGCAAAAGTTTATGGTAAATTATTGTACATGTTTGTAATAACTGGGTATTGTAATTCAAATAACATTGCTTTTAAGGTCTATGAATTAACTATCGTTTTGAGAATTAATGAGATCTATGAGTTTGTTTTACAGACAACAAATCGGTTTGTTTTATAAGGGACAATGAAATATAGCTATGCTACTGTCTAATTGAATTTATTTAAAAGCAACCAACACGCCAAGTGTTATTAGATAGATAATCTAACTTGGGAAAAAGATTTTGTATAACGAGATAAAAATCGGTAATAATTTTGAGTTAATGCAATCCATCTTGCTCGATGTTCAAAGTCTGAAGCGTAACATATTTGAGAGTAGAAAATACCAAATTGATGTGTGGATAACTTAGCATATCTCTTAACAATGAATCTGTTAAAATAATGAATTCAAAATGTGATATTTCTAAGCTCAGAGGCATTGAGTCCTAAATTGCACGAGTGATGTAGGCCACTCGCAGATTTATCTTGATCTAAAACAGAATGAGACAGGATGATAACTGCTTAATATCTATGCTTATAATTCATGCATTCTACAATTTCAGATCAGGATCTACTAGCTGAAATTGAATAGATTATTTTTCAACTCAGTATTCCACTGGAATCAATAAAATGGCCTCCTCTTACCTACTAGCAGAAAAAATCCTGAGCTAACATTTTATTAAACCCTCAAGCTAAGAGGAAACTCGATTGATTTCAATTTTTGTCATTATTCTATAGTTGAGTTATACATCAACGATATTATTAAGGTTTATTGATCTCTCAAAAACTTAGATACCTTAATTCTCAATTCATTATATTATATATTATAATTTTATGTTTAAGCTTACGCATTTCTTGGCTCAATAATAAGCGGAATATCATCTTCTGGCTCAAGAAGGAAACGCTGCATCATTCTCAATTCGAAATTAGGTGGAAGACTCATCTTGAACTTCTTTATCATGGTCCACATTATGATCTTGGCCTCAATCACAGCAAGATGTTGTCCAATGCAGTTTCTCGCACCAGCTGAGAACGGAGTGAAGATGAACGGATTGCCTAACTTCTTATCTGGCGCTTCAGCTCCGGCCCATCTCTCAGGCTTAAATTCATTTGCATCCTTGAAGTTTCTCTCATCAGCCCAGCTCAGGAAATAGAAATTGGTGTTGATATACGTGCCTTTTCTAATCTTGTAAGGTCCGAGCATGTGATCAACAGCAGCCACTCGAGGAATCATACCAACAGCAGGAGAATTGCATCTCAGCGCCTCTTTAATAAAGTTACCCATGAGCTCAAGCTTACTGAGGTTTTCAATCGTTAGGTCTTCTTCGCTCTTGATAAACTGGTCCATTTCCTTCTCAATCGCTTCTTTGTGTTGTGGATACTTGCAAAGATAATAAGTCGTGATTCCTGCAAGATGACCTGTCGTGTCCATCCCTGCCAAGAAAAACGTGGTGAATTGGTGCAAAACTTCCTCTCCTGACAACTTGGAACCGTTTTCGTCGGTTTCTTCTAAGAGTAGTCGAGCCAAGCTTTTTTCTCTGCTTTTCCCCATGCCATTAGCAATTGCTTCTTTTTCTCCCTCGATCATCTCTTTGAGTGTTGCTACAAACAATTTAACTTTTTTCATGAGTTCGCGATCTTTCTTTCTAAGTCCCATTTTTTGGAATTTCGGTCCAAATATTAGATTTGGAAGCGACATGCTATAGTTGATGATCCCAATATTTACATCCGCGAGCACTTGGGACAGAGGCTTGCCAAAGAGAAGTTTGTTGGAGACTTGCTGGCCGAAGAAAATTTTGCAGACGACATCTCCAGTAATCTTTTGGAATTCATCGATGGCTCTAATAGTGATTGGACCATTGCCTTTGAAAGGAAATTGGCTAATAATATCCTTTGTGGTGTCGGTCACAACAGACAGATTCTTTTGAATAAATTCGAAATGGAAGGCTTGAGATACAAGCTTTCGCTGTCTTTTCCATTTCTCGAACTCACTGAAGATGAGTCCTTGACCAATCATATCCATAAAAGGACCAGCGAAGCCAGGCTCTTTCGTGTAATATTTCGTTTGGTTCACCGTAAACTCTTGGTAGAGACTGGTATCTCCGAGGAAGATTTGAGCTCCATCCATGTAAGGGAAAACCATCAGTCTTGCTTCAGGGTTTTTCTTGCGGAGTTGCTTGAGGTAGTAGTAAGCGTCGCCTCTCGCGTTTCCAGGGCCCACAATGGTGTATAAAGCGTATCCGAGTATAGGAATGAACCTCCCTGTCAGCATTCCTTGTTTTTCGTAGTGGCGAGTCAACAAGTAAGGCCTGATGATGAACTTTACTGTGAAATAAATAATGAGTATCACAATAAATGTTAGGAAGAGTTTCCAAAAACTCACGTCCGAAAGCAGTTCCATATCCGAAAGGGTTTGAATATCTTTCTTCTAATTATTTTTCAGTTAATATCAATTCGCAAAATGAGTTCTTAAATAAGCAAATCTTTCGTGATTCGTTGACCACCCGGAAAAAAAAACTCGAGATGTTTTTAACTAAGATTTTAATTTCAGAAAGGTTTTAATTAGTTGATATTCGGTACTCGATTTCCTCCAGCGTTTTTCCGAATTGCTGTGTGATCTCTACATAAGGTTATGACAGATGGCACTCTATTTAACAATCCTAGATGGAGATTAAGGAGAATTGAGCAATGTGTAATTTTGATCATAGTCGATTAATCGATTAGAAGTTATAGATGTGGAAATGAGATCAATGATTAAGTGATGGAGCTGAGAGTTTGCCGTATATATATAGAGACAGCTATTTCGAAGATATCCAAACAATTATACGAAGGTTCAAAAACATAAAAATAGGCTTTAGTCAGGATTTGCTTGCTGTTATAAAATAGACAAGCTAATTCTGGAAGATTGTTCGATTAATTTTTTCGTTTTTGTTGACCTGTGAGACTCATCGCTTAATTCTTAATTAGGATATACGTTCAATAATTAATGGAATGTCATCTTCCGGTTCCAACGTGAATCGTTGCACCATCCTCAATTTGAAATCCGGCGGAAGACTAATCTTGAACCTCTTCAGCATTGTCCAAATGATTATTTTAGCTTCTAGTTGAGCAAGATGCTGTCCAATGCAGTTTCGTGCACCAGCCGAAAACGGAGTAAAGACAAATGGACTGTGCTTCTTATCTGGAGCGTCAGCTCCAGCCCACCTTTCAGGTCTAAATTCATTTGGATTTGGAAAATATCGCTCGTCAAAGCAATTTATATAAAAAAAGATGCTATTAACGATTGTCCCTTTTTTAATTTTGTATTTTCCAAGCGTATGATCTTCTGTCGCAATCCTAGGTAACACACCAGCAATCGGAGTATTCAGGCGCAATGTTTCTTTAATGAAGTTAGTAAACAAATCAAGCTTATTGAGATTCTCGATTATCAAATCTTGCTCATCTTTGATAAATTGATCCAATTCCTTGATAATCTCGTCTTTATACTTTGGATACGTACAAAGATAATAAGTCACTATCCCAGCCAAATGTGCCGTTGTGTCCATGCCTGCTAAAAAGAACGTCATGAACTGATGAAGGACTTCCTCTTCTGTCAACTTTAAGCCATTTTCATCAACCTCCTCAAGTAGTAGCCGAGCTAAGCTCCCTTCTTTGCCTTTAGCTGTGCCCTTAGCAAGAGCCTCTTTTTCATCGCGTATCATCTCTCCCAGTGTTGCTCTAAACATTTTGATTTTTTCGTTAAGCTCTCGATCTTTCTTTCTTATGCCAAGCTTTTGAAATTTAGGTCCAAACAAAAAATTGGGAAACGACGCGGCATAGGCAGCTAATCCAGTCATTATCTCAGCCAATGCTCCAGATAACGGCTTTCCAAAGAGTATTTTGTTTGAGACTTGCTGTCCAAAAAATATTTTACAAACCACATCTCCTGTTATTTTCTGATACTCTTCAATGGCTTTGATCGTGATCGTAGAGCGACCGTTAAAAGGAAACTGTCGGATGATGTCATCTGCGGTCCTGGCTACCAACGGAAGGTTTTCTTGAATAAACTCGAAATGGAAGGCTTGAGACACAAGTTTTCTCTGTGTTTTCCATTTGTCAAATTCAGTGCAGAGAAGTCCCTTTCCAATAGTCTCGATTAACGGTCCGACGAAATATGGGTCTTTAGCATAATATTTTGTCTGCAGGGCGATAAACTGTTGAAAGTCGCTGAGTTCTCCAATAAGAATCTGCGCGGTGTCCATATAAGGAAAAACCATAGTGGATTTCCCATCTGGCTGAGCCTTGCGGAGTTCTTTAAAGTAGAAGTAAGGATCACCTTTCTTGTTTCCAGGACTATTAACAGAATAAAAAACGTGGCCCATGACTGGAAAGAACCGGCCTCTGGGCATTCCTTGCTGCTGATAAAAGCTGCATAGATATAAGGGTTTAATGACAAACTTCACAATGAACGAAACCAGGAGTATAGCAATGGCCGTCATGAAACCACGCCATAGAAACAGAGAAGAAAATAAAATTATCGTCATTCTTCCACTAACATCAAAATTCCAAAAGAATTTTCCTGAAATAAAGCAAAAATTAAACTTTTCCAAGGGTGCACTCATAAAAAAACCCTATTGGACTCGTTTTCTAAATAATAAATGGTATAGCAAGGAACTTAGAGTTCCTTTTCTTTCCAAAATAAACTATCGGTATTGTATAAGCAACTCATCGTTTTTTTTATTTCGAGCAGACTTGATCAAGATTACATTTATTTACATTTCTATTGAGCTTTTACAACATTATCTTCAACTACTGCACTTGTAACACGAAACATAGCAACAAAAAACCCATCATTACTATCCCTGCCTGGAATTTCTCTAATACACTTCTTTGCTCCTGGGAACTGGGAAGTAAACCCTCTTATCTCCCACTTCGGTAACACACTAACGAGCTGCAACCTTTTCGGATATTTCTTCAGCAGCTTTTTCACGACCCTCTCGTTTTCTTCAATGTAAATCGAGCAAGTGGAATAAACCAAATAACAGAGCTTTGGGAACTTCAACGCGTGCTCTAGCAGTTCAAATTGCATGGCTCCGAGCTTTTTGATTCTATTTTGGTCTTCAGAGGCCATCGCTGCCCACCTTTCAGCCACTTTCTCTTCAAAATTACTCGCATCACAGTCAAGCTTCGTTCCTTCGAGCTGATTTTGCATCCCGGTTCCCGAACACGAGGGATCCAATGCAATGATCTTAACTTTGCTGAATCTTATATCCTCTGGGTCAAGAGTAAAAAAATCTGCGTTTACACAGTTTATATTGCTCAAACCGTAGAGCTTCACTCTCTCACACAGCGTCTGGAACCGTCTCGGGTTCTTTTCCACGCCGAATACCTTCGATTTCGGGAAGTACTCGGCTATTTGCAGAGTTTTATTCCCAGGTGCTGAGCAACCGTCGATTATATCAAACTCGTCTTCAATCTCGAATTTAGCTAAATAGTCTCTTAAACAAACTGGAGGTAGACAGCTTGATTTAGATTGTAGTACATACGTCTTCTGGACGTTGAAATCTTCGAGTTCTCTGAGCTTTTGATATGCACTGTATCCCATCGTGAGACTATTCGGAACAATGTTATCTATGATAATCTCGTTCTCAGTTTCAAATTTTTTGAAATAATCCAAGGGAACTCTCTCCTGGATGATCCTGATGAAAACTTGAGACTTTATCAGTTTGTTTTTCGGCTGGGACTCGCCGTTGTCGGTGTCTGTAATGTTGAGTTCTTTCTTTATCGCAGGCAAATTTTCAGTTAAGACCTTTTTGAGGTGTCCGCCTCCTTTGACGGTTTTGAATTTTCCAAAGAGTAGCTCGTTCAGCAAGACTTTAGCAAGGTTTTTGTTTTTGATAGGGACTTTCTTCGTTACGCTGAGGAAGGAGAGCGCATCATCGAGTTTCGCGGAGTTTTGGAGTGTTTGGATGCAGAGGGAGTAGATCTTTCTCACTTCGCTTTTATTGATGAACTTTTTGTTGAGGAGGTTGAAGATCGTCGTTTTTACATTGCCTCTGAACCGGGAGACCTCATCTAGCACGGTCCCACATTTTAAATAAAAGTTCATTTTTGGCTTGTATCTAATTAAGAGTCAAAAATCAAATTCCAAATAAATCGATCTATCATTCGCAATGATTCCGGATTAAATCATTAATGCAGTTTTCTATTTATGTACACAATCACACGCGAGTGTGAAATACGATTTAGATAATTCTATGTATATTTACATAAAATAGCCAAAATTTTGGCCGTTATTATTATTAGGCAATACTCCTTACCTACTTACACCTACTTACCTAACAAATTATTAAGACTCTATTCACTTGTTTAAGCTAAATAGAAACCTTTCCCTTCGGTCATTGCTTTGAGTAGTTTTTCTCTCAGAGCATCTTTCGATGCATATTCTGGCAAGTGAATCATATTGAAACTAGTCATATTTCAGAACGCTTGGCTGAGAGTAATGAAATTACCACGTATGTGAGATCGGCAAACTGTTCTTGCCATGTATACTTGTGGATATTTTTAGGGGATTATCTTTAAATCCACCCACTGCTACGTTGGAATGGCCTATAGGATTCATTTAATAATCAATCGTCTCAATTTACTACCTGTTACGAAGAACATAAAATTTGAGAGCTGGTCCTGGTCGAACTCTTCAACGACTTCCCAGAACCAATTCACGGTCTTCACATTTGGGAAATTTTGCAAGGTTGCGTGTTTGCGCATCTCTCCCACATCGATGATAGCTTCTCCTGCTATCACCATCGATAGCTCCGATGGCAGCAATATTTCGAGAAGCTGCTTTGGAACTAACTCGAAAAGACCTCTTTTAAACTCCTTTAGAGGTTCTTCAATCTCCTTAATAAGTTTCGAGTATGTCAAGTCTCTCACAAACTCCTTCTTGTTTGAATCCGACACCTGGACTTTCTTCCCATGAGGGGCGATAGGTATGGTTAAATAGCTTCCAAAGAGTTCCATCTCGTAAGCATAGTCTTGAGCTAAAACATCTTGAATGCTGTTCTCTAGGATCCATTGGAGAGAGCGGTAAAGCGTCGGATCGACATCGGAGAGGTCCTCATCAGTTAAGGTCATTCCTGAAGGAAATATAAGTTAGGCTATTAGAAAAGCGTTCTTTAAATACCTAAGAGGAGCTTTATAAAAGGCTTTGTGAAGGTTACTCCAAGCGTTATGTCATTTGCGATAGCCTTGATATCATCATTAATCGATTGCTACATTTAAAAGGTTGGTTACATATCCTACTAGTCTGCCAGCGAGTCTAAAATATTTCAGGTGGCTGGGAATCACATAGCAGATTGGGCTTGGTTGTATCGAAATTTTATTTGGTGCGATCGCAAACAACCCAAAATTTGGATCGGTTAGCTGAGCGACAACTTCGTTGATCCATTCGTTGGTCAAACCGCCTAAAGGAACTCTAAGATTAGTAAAGCGATGATAAAAACCTAGGTCTTGGCCGGCTTCATTCTCATACTGAATCTGAATCTTCAACCGATAATTTATCTCATCATCGGGAATTTCATCAAAGCATTTGAGCGTATCCTCGAGGATACGATCTCTTTTGACTCTGAAATCTAAGTTGATTGATATATAATCATCGGTTGAAAGTAGAAAATTTACTTTTTATCTCTGGTTCAGAGGAATGGCGTTGGCTATTGGATAGTTCGTTAAAAAATCCTTTCTTTTTCTTCAATGTTGCCCTATTCAATATAAGAGGAGTGACCTAACGAAAATTGTTTACTTAATCATTTCTTTCTTTGTGCTGAAACTGAAGAGCCAAGGGACGATCATTATCGGCTCTATAGTCATGGCGTCTAACGCATTGATATCATTCGTAAACATCTCGCTAATTAGCACTTTTGTAGTCGAAGGGAAATTCGCAAAGGCCTCCTCAACATGCAATTCATCAAGAGTCCTTGCTTCGACGTTGGCGTGAGTGCCGTTAATGCTGACCTTAGATACCTCATGATCAAATGACTTTTGATTTGTTCTTGCTGCTGGCGAATTTATGCTATCTAGTATGGACATCGAGATGAATTTTCCAGTATCTAATGTGTCTCTGTTGACCTGAGGCAGGATCTTCAGCAACACATCGCTGAAGGCTCTTCGTTTCCGGCAAAAATCCAAAACTTGCACAATGAAATTAAATATTCCTCTCAGCGATGAATAGCGTTTAGCTTGTATCATTTTGTCGCCCAATGCCTGCAAAATCATGGAATCAAGGACCTTCAGATCCTTTTTCAGGTCCGCATAATATAGAAGCGTGTCTTTAGACCACCTATAGAGATCTACGACCAATGGTTCTGATGCTATCCGCTTTAGTTCATCTTCAATTTGAATTAGAACCTCAGCTCGTTCTTGCAGTCCAGCATCTAATTTATGTGTTAGAGTTGACACTCCTGCTGTTATTCCCTGCAGGTAGTGTGCCAATCGGTCGAAATAATAGAGCGAAACAGAGATTCCATCTACAAACCTCTGCTCGTTTCGACATAATTGCAAATTTTCTTTGAAATTAGAAAAACCATGTTCCATTGGTTTGTTTTTTTGAAGCATGAGGAGTTCAAGGCTCCCGTTCATATAGGCAAACAGCGAGATCACTTTCTTGATTTCCCCTTCAAAAACTTTCAGGAAATAGTTGTTCTTCAGCGCGAAGAGGTAAGTGTCTGGCTGATCACCAATTCTTTTCATGTTTTCTGACAGAAGAGTTGTCACATGCAAAGAAAACTTGAAATTGTCGCTATCGTAGAAAAGATGGTAGGATTCTAGCATTTGGAATTGATATTTCATCGCTTGTTGTTTCTTCAGCAATCCCAAGCAAGTCCTGACGAGCAGCTCGGATACCCTCTCTTCCCATGAATCAGATGTCCACGATAGTTTGACGAGCTTGATGACTTCATGCAGATAAAGTTTCATATTTGTCGCTGATTTCTTATAAAGCAAGCATTCCACAAAGTCTGCTTTACAAGGCAGCGGTTCACATCTTAATTGAACCTGCGAGATTATTTTGGAGAAGTCCGGGGCGATGAATAACTGCGATTTTAGTGCTTTAGAGACATGGACAAGAAAATCGATGAGGTACTGCTGGATGTTGATCGATTGTTGCGAGCAAATGTCCAGAACAGGGTATTTTTTAGCGACTTTCGATAATTGATTATCCTGTATCAAAAGCAGGAGAATGTAAACTAAATCCAAGATTCGGACTTGGTCAATGGGGCTCACGCAGATTTCTACAAGTAATTCTGTCAACTCATGGCATTCCGTGCTGTTAGGAAGAGCCGCTTGGATGTAGCAGGCGAAAATCAGAAAATTTTGGACGATTTTTGGATGAAGCTGTATTATATTCCTTTCCGCGACCGCAAGGTAGTCTTTGGTTTTAAAAGCCTCCAGATTTTCGATGTTGTCTATAATTTCTGAATAGTTTTCGCATTTTTTCTCAATTTCACTGAAGATGTTTCGGAAGTTCCCTTTCGTTCTTTTATTCAATCCGTTTAACTTGACTCGATGGAGCTCTTCTCGTATTCTTTCATGTGGTTTTGTCTGATTCACCAATATATTGTTAATCGGAGCGATTAAGTCTGCTCTGACTGCATTGTTTCGCGAGAGATTCTCTCGACTGGGCGAGTTAGGGAGCGCCGAATTCTTATTTGGAGCGTTATCACTGTAAAACGCAGATAATAGCTTCCGTTTTTTAACTTGGTCTCTAACAGTGGAGGCTAGTACTCGTAGTTGTGGTTTTAGCAGGAAGTACTGCTCTTCTTCGATTAAGCAGAGAGCGACGAGTAAATTCTGAATTGAAAGTCCTTCAATAAAATTGTTCAAAGAAGGAGAGGGAGCCTCCAATGATTTGAAATGTCCTGAAGCGAGCCCTTGTTGATAGTTCTCGGTCAGACAGTGCTCGAGGTGTTTTAATAGTGTTCCTCGGAGTTCTTTGGCACGTTCATGCAGCTCTCTCCAGAGATTTTCTCCAAAGTAAGCTTCAAGATTTATGTTGCTTTCATTTTGGAAATCTGATAGGCTTTGCTCGTGAGTAGTCTCGTCCTCTCGTAGGACTCTCAGCTTGCTTTGAATCGACGCTATCTCTTTCAATTAAAAGACTGTAATAATCATATTGTTACCTATTAAGCCTGAGCTATTAGTTTTTTCCATTCGATAATTCCTTCCTGTAAGGTTGAATACGATCTCTGGGATCCTATCCATTCAGTATCATCAATATAATGAAAGTCTTTGAGAAGTGTACCTCAGAGGTTTGTTATCTCCCTCTTTTGCCTTGAAGTTATCAAACAGTTGCTGAATTTCTTGCTTTAACACTTTGAGTTGGCCAGTTATTTTAGCATGATTTGAGTCACTGCCATAACTTTGGCAAAAGAACTCGGGTAGTCGGATTTTTCGGTCTCTTGACATCGGATGGACTAGAGTAGAAAGGCTCTTATTCATTGGTTCTCTGATGCTGACTCCTTCTTCTATATCATTGTCTTCTGAAGGGTTTTCATTTTGGAAAGCTAGTCGCTTTGACGCGATAAAATTTGCGAACTTAAAATTCGAGCTAAATGTTTGCTTGAATATCATTTCCACTTGCTCATCGTATTGCCCCAATAGCTGACTATAATCTTCGTCAAAGAAGCATCTTTGGAGGGCTAGCAGGGTACTATCTTGCACAATCGCATATAAAAGTTTCACTAATTTCGTGAATTTTTTGTTGATTTGAGGGCAGGTTTCCTGCGAAACTTTTCTGTTTTTTGACTGACTGCTCACGATGAAATTCTCCCAACATAAGAAAAGCGCCGCAAAGACTCTATTTAGTTCATCCGAGAGCCAATCAGTCTCTGCCTTTGTTCGATATTCTATATTTTTAAAGACTGACTGCAGTAGCATCGCATAGCCTTCCAATATTTTCATCGGCCTTTCGCTCGTTTCAGCTGTAAACTGGCCTATTAGCATGTTAAACGACCTGAACAAGATAGCTCCTATAGATATTCGATTATAGTAGTCGTTGCTGACCACGCCATCTTTGCTTTGAAGGAAAAATGTTGCTTGTTTCCAAGAGCAAAGGGTTTCTATGAAGTTAGCAGCAGTGATAGGGTTCATTATTGGTAGTATCGAAGTGAAAAGCACATCAACAAGAGTCTGACTGGAATTGGTTGGGAATTCATAATTTGTCAGGAGGTGCCTGATCTTAATTTTTTCTGTGAGCAGAATCATTGGCAAGCGCGGCTCTGTCTTAAACAGCTCCCCTGTGAGCGTTAGCAGCTGAGCGAGTTTCTCGTATAAAATACTACGGTTATCATCATTAGCAGATAGATTTTGTTTGAAATTGAACAGGGTATCGAATGAGCAGACATTCGGGTTGAATAATTCATCAATCAGCTGTTCGAATCTAGAAGCAATGAGCTTGGATATGATATTCATGTCTTCGTTTCTGCCTTTCTCATTAGAAGGATCAAAAGCATTTCCTATGAATAATAATCAGGTCTGTTTAAAGAATTTTGTTAATTGCTTACTTTTGATTTTCTTTTGTTTGAGAATGATTCGTCCTAAATCATGACTTGATAGTTCGTTTTTCATCTTTAAATCAGCGGGATAAACAAGTTCGTATTTCCGAGTTATCAACTGCTCAATTTGCTCTTCCTTCATGTAACCTTCACGAATGAGCAAGGTAATGTATTCATCTGACAGGATAGAGTTCAAATTTCCACACACGAAACTTTTCACGTCAATAATCTGATCAATTGTGAAGTACCTTGATCTTTCTTTCTCCAGTATCTTTTCAAAAATCATAATTAATTGATGGTCTTGATTCATTCCTTGAAATTCCATGACGCGATATTTCGGTAATACATTCTTATAATCGAAGCCATAGCCAAAATCCCTTGCTAGCGTGACATAAATCGTCATAACCGGAAGTATCTTTGCCATGGAAGCCATGCGCTGCTGAGGCTGAATATGGGATTCGACAAGAAGTAGCTTCCAGAACTCCAATGCAAGATTGATGAGAGAGTCTAGCAAAATACCATGGCTTTTGAGGTATTCAGGCTCTTTCAAGATTATTTTTAATAGTTTGTTCACTCCGCCTATCGTGCAAGCTAGGAGTTCAGTCACTAATTCTGAAACAGCCATATGATTGGGGCTATGATTGAGTTCTTTATACAAGGCAAGGATATTGGTCAATGAACTCAGAGCTTTAGTCCAAAAGGCAACAACTAATTGCTGATATGAAATTCTTTCAATGAGCTCAAACCAACAGCAGAGCTTGAGTTCGAATTCTCCAAGAAATTGGAAGAAGTCGAAGGATCTCTGATATTGAGTTTTGCCTTTTGCTTTTAAACCAATTTCCTCAAGAAACTTTGAAGGTTTTGCGTTGAAGCCGTCTAAATATTCGCAGGCTGAAACTATGTGGTCACGCCAGCCCTTCACCACTATCTCTTCATTGATCTGAATTCCTATTAATCCCACAATATCGTCAAAGTTCTTTCTCTGTTCCTTGGGCAAGTATTTCAGTCTATTAGTATTTGGAACCACAGCTTGTGTTAACAAGGATTGAAGTGCAGATACAAAAGAACTATTTGAAATTCTTCTTAAAAAAGTTATGTTTTGCCTATAGAATCCTCCATTCTCTGCGGCTGCCTGCTGTGAATCATCGATCTCGGAAACCAAAGGATAAATAGTTTTGCAGAGAAACCTCAACGATAGCTCACTCCACAGTTGCACTAGGCTACGCATTGAAGAAGACATTTCCTGCTTTTGGTCATCATCCGGTTCAAAGTCAAACTCAAAATAATCCCCAATTAATACGAAGGCGCTCTGAATAAAACCATTCAAATTCTCCTCAACTTGGGGCTCTTTTTGCAATTCAATGTCATTAAGAACAGCCAGATCTCCAATATTTCTACTGACAAGTTGTTCGGCTAGTTCTATACATTCCTGCGCAACATCACTCTAGATCCTCTGAGAACTCCCTATGCCTTTGCTTCGAGAGAGTTTTTGGAAGCTGGTAATAGCTGAGGTAAACGACTTAAACCAATTATGTTTTCCGATGAGCATGATCAGATCGTAATGATCCCTGAATTCGACAATTTGGACCTTGAACATCAAAATAGCGACCCTCATTTTTATAAGACTCTCTCTTATGTCTTGATCTCTGTCCTTTGATGTGTCTAATATTCGTACTCTGTCATTCCACGCTTCGAAATACGGCTTTAGCGGTGTTAAATCGCGTTCTCTGACTGGTCTCAGAACAATAAACTTAAGAAGGTACTTCACAAATAGTTGGATATAGTTAATCAATTGAGTTTGTTGGTGCTTTGGAACAGCCAGCCCTTCTCCCAAATAGAATTCTGTGAATAGTTTCTCCAAGATTGAGAGATTGTCGAAAAATAATTGTGATTTTTGAGTCTTGGTAGCATAATACAGTATGAATTCTGGCATATAAGGGCATCTGAAAAGGCCCAACGAGTTCTCAGGGTTTGCCATTGCGGTTATACTCCGACAAAATTCAAAGAACGAGAGGAATTTCATATAATCAGAGTAATCCTGCGCTGTTTTTGAATCCTTCAGTGCTAGCCAGCTGGAAAACGACTTGATAAAATCCAAGGTATCATTTTCAGGGTCAATAACGAGTGCCGATAAGGTTTTGATAATAATATCAGGACGAATTTTTGAGACATTGCTGTTTTCGTAAAATTTTATCAAGAACTCGAAGCGCTCATCTTTTGAAAAGGCTTTAAAGATATAGCTGAGATGATCTATTGATCTCCTTCTGATAGCAAAAATCGGAGAATTTAACAAATATTTCCATGAATTATTGGTTAATTCAGCATATTTCTGCGTGTATTTTTCATTGCTCTTGAGTTGATCCTTCAGCTCTCTAGCCACACGCATGACAGATTTCAACGCATGGAAATAGGCGTCTTTAAAGAACGCATCGTAAAATATTTTGCTAAACAGTAACCTGGGATTATTCATCGACTGAATGCAATAATCGAAATCACCCTTGATAAATGAATCGACATTTGCTGCTATTTTCTGATACACCTCAAGAATATCAATCATCAGAAAGCTTCCCTTGCTCAGTAGTTCTGGACTTTCTGCAAATTTCTCACATAAGTTAGAAATGGCTTGATAATATTCAAGCAAGGAGCTTTTTGTCTTCGCCAGTGACCAGACCTCAGATGGTGGCGGTGAGAGCTGCTTCATTAATAATTCTGAGTTTAAGATGCTGTTAATTTGGTAAGATTCATGCCCATCGAATGACTCTTGCAGACATTTGATCTGCAATAGAAAGGACAAGATATCTGCTCTGAGAGGCCTCGCGTAGGTGTTCAGAAGTTCGACGTTCAAAAATTGATGATTTAAGGCCTCTGTTATGCCAAATTTGGAACAAAGCGTAAACAATCCGATGATAAAATCTTGGTAAAGTTTCCTGAAGCATTCTTCGATAAACTGAAATCCTTTGTTTTCTTGCGCAGCCAAATTCATCAAAATTTCGGGAATTATCTCTTGAAAAGGAAGCTTTGCCAGCTGAAGCAGAAATGAGGCAATATCATAGCAATGTGCTAATTCCCGCTCTTGCTCCATTTGAGAATGCGTATTTTGTAGTTTTCCAGTAAGTATCTTGCAGAAAAGCTTGGTATAGTGATTGGCGAGTTCCTTCGGAGAGCTTTTCGAACCTGCTTTTAACAACGCACTGAAATTATTGAAGACAATGCCTAATTTCCTCAGCAGTCGAGGGAATTCAGATGCGTTTCCGAGCAAACTGCCAGAATATTTCACGAAATTCACGGTTAAAGTCTCGAGAATTCTTCCAAGGCGATTTTTTCCCTTCTTTATTTCAGATAAAAACGCATTTGGAATTGACAAGTATTCGAGCATATCCTCCAATAGCATTAGGTAAAACTTATTTCCTTGATATTCTGCCTTGAGGTTTTTCTGAATCTTAAATTGACCATACAACCCCACATCCGTGGGGCATTTCTTGATAAGTTTGAACAACGTTTCAAGAATCTCGTCGAATATGCCTATATCCTTAGCTTTCATTAAGCCTCCTTTGCAAACGAAGCGAGAGATAAGGTTTAGCTCTTTATTCTCTTTCACTGGGTGGAACAAGACGGAATCAATTAAAATAAGCGCTTCATGATGTAAGCTGACACAGTTGTATTGACCAGGATTTGTAAGAATTCGAAGCGCAACAATGAGTAAATCTCCTGCCAAAAAGTTGATTTTGGTTGCTTGGTCTTTATCTGAGAAATTTTTCTGATGTATTGAGCGCAATAAGTTGAGAAATTGCTTAATATTTTCTGTATTAGTCCACCGGACTTGCAAATCTCGGTTCATGTTCGGGCAGACCAACTCTAGAAAGCTGTCGTTCGTACTGTCTTGATGAACCAAAAACCCTAATTAAATGATCTAACAACCCAGCTTAAATAAGCAAAATACCTTTGAAAACAACCGCTGCGCTCATCATTGCGTCTCGAGAGCATAAGTTTACCTCACTATGCAGCATCTTCCAAAGGTTTATCAAGCCAAGGACATAATACTCTCTCCAAGTGACTTCTATAATCGTGCTTTTAAAAGAAAGACTCATGAATTCAGAATCTTCAAGCACAATTTCCACGATTTGTTCCGGCAAGGTTCCGCACTTTGCATGCGCTTCACGGAAAATTCGAAGGAGCTTTTGCACAAAGGTTGAGTTTGAAGGAAGGCCTGAATACTTCAAAGCAATCTGAAATAATTCTGTCTTATCGTTTACAGCCAGCGCTGTTGAAATCGCCTGGAGATTGTTCTTGTATGAGTCAAGGATCGAGATTAACGGCATGAGAAAAAAGAAGAACTCTGTCATATTCTCCAAAATGTTGATAAAGTGCTTTGACCCATGCTTCTTTTCAGTAAGGAGCCTCAAGGTCAGTTTAATTAAGCACAAGACATAATCAAGATCCATTGATAGAGTTAAAAACTCAACAAAAATAGGGTGAAGGTCATAAAGATCCCATAATTGAATCTCTTGTGCAAGGTTCCCAATTAGGTCCATCAGCTGGATTAATACCCCTTTAGTGTCGTCAATCGATGATAGGCTTAGACTGTCCTTTCTGAGGTTTTCAAACTTTTTCTGCATTATTTTTGACAATATCGTGAAACTCTCTTGAAACATGAGAATGCTATCTGATTTTGAGTGTGGACTGATAGGTTCATCCAATATAGCCGTTGAATTAAGGACCACACGCTCAAAATTTACTTCTTTGAGAAAAGTAGTTGAAATCCGCCAAAAAGTTTCAAGAAAAGTATCATCATTTATTGCTTTTTGGTTCCATTTTTCTGAGAGAATGATGAGGTCTTGGTTCTGGCAATAAGAAATTAGTTTAATTCATTAGGTTTTTTAATAAATGGAATACCAAGGTATGTTCTTCAAAAAACTTGCTGGCGATCCTATCTTGAGTGGTCCGACGTATGTCCTCGTGTGTTTGCATTCGTAGGTTCGTTTGGTTATGAGAATATAATTGAAATTGAATCTTATTGGAACAATGATATCTTAGTCTGCAATTTTGAACTGTGGTCTTAAAATATCTTTACGGTGGAGTGTTTGTGAAAAAAAAAATTAAAATGAATCAAGGATCACCCCGTTTGGCTCTGCTCCTCAATCATCTCAATCAATTGAGCAATATTTAATGAAAATAAGATATACAAGAATGAAATTTAGCAGAAAACCAAGAGAATGGCAGTGCAAATCGTATCTCATTGGTTTTATAGTTTAATTTTGTAATTTATCTCTCAGTGACAATTTAATCAACACGAAGTTTATTAAGGACCATAAAGAACCCAGTAATGATCAGCCTTTGAAAAAGCATTTACCAGTAATAGGTTATGAGCACCATTTAAACTACGGAAATTCAGATACTGCGCAAAAGAGAAGATGAAGCTACATGATTTGCATATATTATGTTCGATTATTTATATACCTGCGTATGTCGTATCATTCTTCACTGTGAATATTTTTCAATATAGAGAGAGCTGCAGCAAATTGCGATCTATGGTGGAATCACAACTCTTTATGAGATTCTTTTCTCATGATCTTTGAAAAATATCAAAATGGAAAAATCTCCATTAGAAAGTAATTCAAGGGAGATATGTATGATGAGTAGTGATGGGGCAGCGTCGATTTCGTATGATGATAACCCCAACTAATTTGAAAAAGATGTACGAAATGAAAATGGTGTGGCGATAGAAATCACTAAGGATATTCCGTCATCTCCCAGTTTAAAAATTTTGAGTGCAAAGTAAGCTTGACATTGTTGTCAAATTGACGCAAAATATTCGGATTTATTTTTGGTCCTACGGAGCTATCTTGCTCCATACTACAGAGAAAAAACATCAGAGTAATACGAAGTCATAAATTTAGATGAGACGTCCAGAATGTGCGGAAACCAAGTAAAAAATTATGAATCTATATGTTTTCGTTTTTCGTAATAATCGTTACTGATAGCGTGGCTGCTAGAGAACTACTATACCTGAAATAAAATTCTAAAGATCTTTCTCAAATTTGTAATTCAAGCTCTAAACGCATTCCGCATACTGCGACTTTTGTTAAGAGGGCTATATTATACACAACAATGATGACGATGGTCTTCCATGATTGAGAACTGAATATATCTAGATTAAATACACTAATGCTCTCTTATCTCCAGGAGTCAGTTCACAAAGATGAGTAAAAGCTTGACAATCAATTTGAGGGAATTATAATCTTTCTTGCTTAAGAAATGAGCAGATTGAAATGCAACAATTCTTCTGTGGTCTGATAGAATCATTGATTTAAATTTGTTATCGAACAAAAACTAAATACTACGATTCCGTGAAATAATAGCCTGCTAAACAGTTATATGATAAATAATCAATGGCATGCATCATTGAATCCATGTTGTGTGAAAATAGAAAGAATAATTTCGGCATAAGAAATAAAATAAATTTCCTCAAATTTGCTGGAAATCTTAACACTTGAAGAACGATTTGACAAGTTACGGCTAGACACTAAAAATAAATAGCATAGCAAAGGAGCAATCCACATACTCCTGGTCTTGCCAACTAAGTTAGTTATATTGAACGAAAAAATCGAATAGAAAGCCACATCTAAATGATACTCAAAGATCTTTACTTTAGAAAGATTTTCGCAGAGTAGTGCCAAAATTGAAGTGTGTTTCCGTCGCTGAGGAAGGATTTTTTCAAAAACATAGAGATCTCTAGAGAACGAGGTGATTGTCTACAAATTGTGTATAAAAGTCTAGTTATCAAAAGCCCTTAAACCCTAAAATTGAGATATTAAAGCATTAAAAAATAAATTGACTGCAGATTGAGCAACAAAAATCATGGTAGACCAAGCTGATAAAGCGAGAGAATTACTTGTCAATCCTGAGATCAAGAAGGCCGAAGATCTCATCAAAGATGGAAATTTAGGGAAAAGCCGTTCATTCAAAGATCTCAAAGGACCAGAAATAAAAATCACTGAAATCGCTTTGGAAGGACCTATATTCAGAAAGCGATTGACGGTTCCTCTGAGAACTAAAGATTGCACACATCCCAGCTGTTTTGACATGAATGAGTTAATGTATTCGATTTATCTCAAGAACGGTGAGAAGAAATGCTTGTTTTCAAACTGCAGAAAGCCCTTTAACGACTTCAAAACTGATCTTATCATTGACAGAAAGTATGAAGAGATACTTGGTAACGTCCGTAAAGACTGCGATAAAGTCGTTTACTATAATGACATCGATTTCTACTTTTGCAAGGATCCTATTGAAATCGGAGATAATGTAATCAGAAAACTGCATGAAAAGGCCCTACTTTCTTTGGTTGTCAAGAAAGATCACAACCTAAAAGAGGTGCTTAACTTGAATCCTAGTAGCGGGCCGTTGATTACTTTAAATTTGACGTGTCCGATCAGTTTGCGAAGAGTAAACATCCCTTGTAGATTTAAAAATTGCAAGCATCTCGAAGTTTTCGACTTGTGTTCGTACATGAGTCAATTTCAGACGAACAAGAGTTGTCCCGTTTGCAAATATGAACCGAGCTCGAGCGTGGAAGAACTTTATAAGGAACTGAGGATGGATCACACGATTTTTGATTTTCTTCGAGTTCAGCCTTATACAGTCGTAAAGGGATCAATTACGAGAGCCCAAGAATCTATTGCACCACTGGTACAAAACTCGAAGTATGTGAGGGAAAATTTGGCTCGTCTTGAACAATATGAGCAAAGGGTCAATGCATTCTCCAAATATTCTGAAATGATAAACAACCTGATGTTATATTATCGCGAAGAAAAGAAACTACGGACCGCACTGGATGATGATCTAAAGCTCATTGATACTACGAAATCTGAAGTGA
>ENA-UOTX01000737-UOTX01000737.1-compost-metagenome-genome-assembly--contig:-NODE-737-length-31547-cov-15.601335_pt1 | contig 31547 bp, 24 predicted proteins | sample MGYA00238143_ERZ746982 | MGnify/ENA primary metagenome ERZ746982 (study PRJEB28758, sample SAMN06268862) | compost metagenome | isolation source: single cell | place: USA: California, Emeryville, Joint... | reverse complement strand
GAGTCCGAGCGGCGATAAGCTCGCGAGTGCTTCAGATGATAGCAGAGTAAAACTGTTGGATTTCAAAACAGGAAAAGCGCTTTATACTGGCAACACTTCAAATAGATGTAAATTATCTATTTCAAAATACATGATTGTCAACTAAAAATTATAAAGACCCCGCCTTTTCAGTCTGCTTCATCTAGATAAACATCAAATGCAAAGGATCCAGAGAATAAGAATTACTCTTGAAGAATATTTTTCTTATGAGGCCTCATCCAAGCAAATATTAGTAGTTAAAATCTTCCAAACGTGAAAAAAAAAAATAAACAAAAACTTAAATTTATCAATTGAAAATTTAAATAGTGAGGCATTAGGAAAATGATATGATTATAGTTAAAATTGACCTTAAAAGAAGAAAATTGTATCATATTGCTAGTAGGTTCGAGTGACTGCTATGCTATTAATCAATCAATTTGTGTAATTTTTAGAGTCTTCTCAATAACTCTTCGAAATCCTTGAGCATAAGTCAAGAAAATTCCTATTCGCGACGTTCAAGCACATATATCAAAACGAAGCTGCCTTCTTACTTTAATTTCGCACGTTGGCATTGACGGCCAGAGCCTGCAATGAAAGGAATAATCAAAGTTAAACTTTCCAATAAGGTACGACACCTTTCTTTTATGTTAGCGTATTAGAAATTGCTTTGATCCAAAAGCTCTATCTATTCCATTTGCTAAGACTCTGCATCTATAGTTTAGAGCATAAATCATCGAATTGTTAGTAAGGTACTCATAAATGAAAAAATTGAACGTAATAATTCTCTATTCCTAAAAATGAGTATATTCATATATCGGCTCTCAAGGCTTGATATTTTTATCATTTGTTTCAGCAGCATTGATTCTCTTGCTGCAATTCTAAAGAACAGTCTTATTTTGAGTTTAATGCCTACTTTAATATTTTTTGAGGATCTGGACTCTTTTGAAAACGCATTTTGAGTAGTAGCTCCTCTGCAGCTGAGAGTTTCTTCAGTCAGAGATAGCGCTAATCGTAATTTGCAAATTTAAATCGCTTTGAGTTCATTCTAGAAACTGAGATCAGCAAACCAATCTGAAACTTCGAATCGATCCTGAACCTTTGGATTTCACATCAGAGAAACTTTTTTATTTTAAATAAAATCAATCAGGAGTGATCCTGAGAGCTAAGAAATTTATAAGCTCCAGGCGACGTGAATATTCTAGATTAATTATCAGCATTAAATCCAAAATCTAATTCCAAATCCTTCTATAAATTTATTAGATCTTCTATGTTCTAATTAAATTCTCAGCTTTTTAATCAAGATTGATTTTGATAATCAAATAAAATTGAGCATCTCTGCTCTGAAGAAAGTTTAAAAAGCCATGCTGCACAGTCCTGAGAAAAAAGTGGACGTAGTCGCTGAAGAATCGAAACAAACGCAAGTTTCATCTCAACCAAAGACTGAAGAAGTGAAACAAGTCCCGAGCAAAGAAGAGCAATCTACCTCGCCTCAAAGGAATACCGTCATTACAGGTAAACTCGTTTCAAGGCTAAACAAGCTCATTTACCAACATTATCTAACCTTCGGTAGAAGAGACAGCCACGGGCTCTCCATCTTTACTTGCGTGGTGCTCGGAGACTAACAATATCGACATTGTTGACTTCAACACGAAACAAAGTGATGTAAGCTTTGACGGAGCTAAAATTGATGCAACAGATTTAGGTTTTAAATTACTTTGGATCTGTTATGCGGTATTACTTTTAGGCTATAGTTGGACACATGTGAAGGAGATACCAAACACAAAACTAATTGTATCTCTGCATCATGAATATTATCAATCAGCCAGTATGTCGGTGTTTGATATATCAAAAAATGATCAAATCAAGGAAATATATGGTCTTGATGAAGTCCGAGGATGTATAATTATTTGGTACCTTCATGTTCGAAGAATTGTATTTTCTCTCTAGGCACTGGTTATGGAGATATAACATATAACTCACGTAGAAGCATCCTCGGCGCAGTCCCTTTTAACTTTGAAATTTCTTATCACCTTTTTAATGTGGGTTCTAATGCCTCCAAGACCAAAGATATTGTCAAGCTTACCCGCAAGTCGAAATGGCACTCTCAACACAGTAAACATCAACCGTGACTGATACATCGAATTTACTATACTCTTTAGAAAAAATGATCAGCGGGCTTGATTTCAATCCTACTGGAGAATATGTAGCCACCATTGACATGGCAGGCGTGTGCCTAATATCAGATGTGACCACAAATAATTACAAATTTCATCAAGGAGTGGGACGAACCGGAGGTAAATTTGATTCTTAAAAATTTTTTTTCTGCCACTCGAAATAAATCATTAAACTTTTAGTGATATTAATTTCTCTCACATCATTAAACTAATTTATTAGATATATGTGGACGCTGCAGATGGAGTACCAATGCGGACGAATCACTGATATTCGTGAAGTACAACGATAACAAACTCAATATACTAGATGCTGATAAGAAAACTCTCACTTTAGAGAGGCCGGTACTACTTGACCAGGGTACTTGCAGCCATAATTTGTTTTTCCTCTTCTCTGAATTCAAATTTTTCGCTTCATGCATGATTGGTTTCCAATGAATTCAGGAAAGAAGGACTATGTTTCTTGATTCTTAAAGTTGATTGGGAGATTAATTTCATGACTTTTTTCGCTTCACTCCTCTTCATTTCATTATTTAAACTTGATAATATTTAATCTGCTAAGTTGATGAGACATACTGGATTGATGTATGCCAAAACGATGGAAATCTACTGGTGTCTGGTGGGACTGATAAGAATATCAGGGTTTTTGATAAGCGAGAATTGAAGATTATCAAAACCTTTGATGGCGTTCACTCAGGTAAGAAATTTGAATTTATTTAAAAAATTAATTTGTAAATTATTACTCTCAAGATCGGATCTTCTGTGTGCGATGGAGTCCGAGCGGCGATATGCTCGCGAGTGCTTCAAGGGATAAGACAGCAAAACTGTTGGATTTCAAAACAGGAAAAGTGCTCTATACTGGATACACTTCGGATGAAGGTAAATTATCTATTTCAAAAGACAGAGAACGTCATTACAAAATTATATAGAGGAGGCCCACTCAGTCTGCTTCATCTAGATAAACATGAAATGCAAAGGACCCAGAGAATAAGAATTACTCTTGAAGAATATTTTTCTTTGTGGGACCTCATCCAAACAAATCTTGGTAGTTAAGAACAGTTAAACAAGAAACAAAAAATTAGAAAAAAACTTAAATTTATCAATTGAAAATTTAAATAGTGAGGCATCAGGAAAATGATAGGATTATAGTTAAAATTGACCTTAAAAGAAGTAAATTGTATCATATTACTAGTAGGTTCGAGTGACTGCTAAGCCAAATGAATCAATCACATCAGAAGTCCTACTCGCGACGTTCAAGCACATATATCAAAACTAAGCTGCCTTCTTATTTGATTTCGCACGTTGCCATTGACGGTCAGAACCTGCGATGAAAGGAATAATAAAATTGAAACTATCCAAGAAGATATTACACGTTTACTTTTATGTTATAGTATTAGAAATTACTTTGAACACTTCTTGAACATTAAGATCAAGATTGAAAATAATAACTTCTGTGTAAGTTGTAAGACAATGTTCTTATGTTAATTAGTTTTTCGAAAAGTTCAGCATTGTCTTGTTTTTCAACCATATACTTTCACCTAAATCATTCCCCCTTCATTTTTATTAAGTAAAGATACAACGTTACATTTCTTCCTAAAGCCAACGCTTTTTTCTTCTGTTTTTAAGCTCTTGCAGTTCTTCTCGGCAAAACGGACTCACAAATAACCCTTCACTCACAAGGATTACATAATTGTATAATATGGATTTTCTTAATGGGTTGATTTCCTATTTCTTTATCAGATTCTTCTATCTTCTGCACAAGTTTTCTATTCTAGAATGTGAATTACGCTTGTTTTGCTATGATTAATCAATACTGGTTATTTTCTTGCTTCTCTCTCTTTTTTGCCTTCCTGAATTACTTCCATTATTCCATTCTTCTATTAGAAAATTATCCGCGGTTTAATTTCAAATAAATCACTAACAATCTAAAATTTAATCTATTCGAACATTGGTCACACAATGCTTCCTCTCTGCTTATGCCTCTTCTTGCTACTGCCACAAATCATACACACACTCCAGCCTCCTGCGTACCAGTCTCACAGCTTCAATGACCTTGATTATATCGTTCAGCAGCTAATAAAAGGTTGATATACTACTCAGATTAATTCATTAATCAATTCCAAAAGGAGTGGATTTCTTCAAAATAGATGTCAGTATGATATCAAAAGAGTCTTGCATGCAGTATTCCAACTGGAAGGAGGGAGATGATGATTGCATTATCCCAATCGGAATTGAAGTAAAAATTTTGTTAATTTTCTCGAAGTAACCTGTGTCAAAGTATTGCTGCCTTGGTTTCAGAGGAGACAGTTCATCAGTCACCTTTCTCAACGACTATTTCAACACCACTAGCGATTTCATCAAACTTTTAAACAGCAGTCGTCTGGATTTCATCTTGAATAAGGATCGACGAGACAAAAACTATAATTTCTCGATTAAGATCGCATTTACCTTCGAAAACGTCCAGTTTGCCTCCAATATGTCGAAAAAATTTCTGTATGACCTCGTGAGCGTGATCGAAGACAGAAATCTCGATATCATTTTGGTAATGAGTTTTAATAGCCTTCCAAGGGTTAAAATAAGTGATGACCTTGATAGTTGGGCTCTGCTATAGATTATTACGATACTGCTTGTGGGAAGACCAGCGTGCAGAAGCGGCTCGATCAGATCGTGAAAAACGCCAGATGTGAGGAGAAGTTGCGCAGGGTTTACAGATTTAAACATTTCTACAAACAGAGCGACAGTTTCCATCAGCCTGATGATAGATCGATAAATTTGAACGTCGAGTTCCCAGTAACCTCTCTTCATTGTCGTAAATTCGCTCAATCTTCAAAGGATATCGAAAAATTTTGTGAGACAGGCTTGCCGGCTTATGCTTCGAAGCTTCCCTATTTATTCTATGAAGTTGCCCATGAAAAGGACATTAAATATGTAATTTGTTTCAACTGAATGCAATGAATGACTAACCATCACAATCTCAAGGTAATTTCGAAATACACGTCGCCAAAATGCAAGCGAGCAACCAATGACCCGCCTCTCCAAACTCTGAGAGTTACTAGCAATATTGATACTGAGATGTTCGAAGTCTTTGCCTCTGATCATCAGAACTATGGTATCAATCTGGCTAATATAAGTCGTCCACGCGTGGAAATCATTGAAGGGCTAGATATTGTAGTTTTCGGTTACACTGATCAGGAGAATGTACTCTTGCCTCGCTTGTGGTCTGTCCCTAATATATTCATTCTTTGCGATTAGATGACATATCTTGAGATCCGTTCATTTAATCAAGAGAACCTCCTGGAAGTGATTCAGTCTGTTAATTACCCCAATCAAACTCTCCACAACTTAAAGGCTCATGGGAGATCTTTTCTGGCTGTTCTGCGTTCTACTTTGGATACAAACAATTATATAGCCCTTCACTTCAATCTAAGTGATGCTTCTTCAAACCTAATTTCTAAGAGATTCCAATCATTTAATTCCAATTACCTGGCATATGATTTCATTGAAGTATCCCCCGACAGTTGACCTTAATGAGTCATCATTATTGTTTTGTAGGGTTATGAAGCTGTAGTGACCAGAGTCAACCGCAGCACATTTGTGTTCACAGTCTACGGACCGAATTTAAGAAAATCGAGGCAGATACAATATGAAGGGGAAATTGAAGCAGCTGATGTCTCAATTTCCAGGCAGAACAACAGCATCATTGGCATTATCATTACGGAAGCACTAATTGGTGATAGAAACAAATTATTTAGCACATATTTCACACTCGACCTTCAATCCGAGGAACTCTCTCACATGACTTCTGACAGCCACATTGACTTTGGCTCTCAGCCATTCGTAAAACTCGTTCATGACGAAAATAACGAATTATTTGTACTTGAGGTATATACCTTCGCTATTCATCCGAAAAGCTTACCGCTGATATGAATTAGATGCACAGTAATGGCATGTGCCAATGTGGAACAGGCATCAACAATGGCAACATTAACAAATGCCGGATCTCTACGACCGACAGGAAACATGTGCGAGATCTGCAAAACACTAAATATACCCTGACTTATAACTGGGGACAACTTTCGTCATTCATTCAAAAAATTCAAGATCGACAACCAATTGAAGGAGCCTGCGACAAAGCTATCATGCATGGAAAATTTGGTAACGGCGAATATCCAAACGGGTTTGTGTTTAGAAACCGCACAACAGGAGAGCTGCAAAGTTTCGCTGTCAATCAGAACGTAGAGTACGCGGACCTTCCTTTCGTCACGAAGCTTTTCTGCGGCGGGACCATGCCTAATTACGGCAAAAACGACGCAGCTTTCCGCATGCAAACATTCAGAATACTTGACTATCGCATCTTCAAACGCCTGGATGAGAGATCAAAATAAAAAAAGAAAGTCCCTCTGAAGCTTCATGCACATGGTTACCACGGAAACATATAAATAATATCCATAAATAATAACGAATGATTTTTTAATAATTTTCACTATAATTTAATTGAAAATTGTTTATAACTATATATAATTAACTACATAGCATAAGTTAGTAACCGATTCATAATTCATGACTAAGTGTATTTATATGTATATAATACAGTGTAGCTTCTTTTTTTTTTCTCAAATAAATACTCTGTTCCCACTATTTAATTCTTTCAATCATAGAGACACTCTTTTTTTCAAATGAGCTAACTAAGAACAAGTTCAAAATCATTCTTATTTAACTCTAAGTAGGGTGAAATAATGTATAGAAGTACCTTCTGTTCATTACTAGGGTCAATCGCAGCTTGAAATTAGAGGGAAACATTTAAATTTGAGTTCATTTATTTTCTTTTTTTCTTTCTTAATTTCATTCATAATATATATCTTTTGAAGACAACACCAACTTGCTCGAGCAAGCTCTAACTCGAGCGTCTAAAACATATATTGCTTATCTATTATGTATAGATTATCACTGCGCGCTAGTCGTTACAAAGTCTCACATCACCTATGCGCCAAGTTCGATATCAACGGTGAAATCGTACTCCATCGTTGGCACCACCGACGAGATGAACTTCAAGAAAACGAACAGCGCATGGTGAACCTCAATCTTCGAGCCATTTTCAAGCGCCACATCGAGCAAATGCTTCATGACATCAGCATGCTTGCAAGGGTGAATACTCAACTGCTTGATTCCCAAATGCGGATGAGTTTCATAAGTCACGGTCTTTTTGGAGTATTCATCCACGATATCTTCGAACATTTCCGCCTCGCTCAACGGCAAATTGTCTTCAGTGTATCCACTAAGCCAGAATCGCGGAGTGTGATAGTAAAAATCATATGTAATTGCCAGCTCGTAGTATCTTCGCTCAATCTCTGGGGCTGCTATCGTTTCAAAATCGTCCTTGGACTCCTCTTCGGCTTTTTCTAGCAAAATTAGCTTCAAAAGCGCTAAATTATTTTACTTTTTTCAGGTGCAGACTTCTTCTTGAGCACCTTAATCTTAATTCCATCGATTTCCTCCTCCTCATACTCTTCCTCGCCTTCAGCCGTCTTGGTCTCTTCTCCTTCGATGTCTTTGAGATCGACTTTGATGGTCTAGTACCACGTGTCCAGATTAGACTTTTACGAGATAAATAGCGTACTTTGTTCTCTTTTTGCACTTCTTTCTCATTAGTGCCCTCAGAGACATACCAGCCATCTCCTGCCTACATTAGCCAGTGGGTTAAACGAACCCAGAGCAAGAATTACGTCTTTTTCTGTCGTTTCTCCGGACCCGAAGAGATCCTTTACTCTCTTTTGGCAAGGGACCTTGGAATACAGGTACTGCTTCGACTTATCGAGCTCGGACTTAGAGAGCTTATCGTTTGAGGCTGGTTTCCACTCCCAGCTTGGGCAAGTGGTCACCAATTGATCTCCAGCAAGCATGAATTCCTTAGGCGTCATTTTCCCTGTCTCGAAAAACGTTGATTTGGTTGGAGCCTATGAAACCAAGGTAAAGCAACTGCGACTGAGATTGATTGGTACGGAAACGAGGCCGGTGTAGGCGTCTCGGTAAACGTTATTTACTGTGTTTTTGAGTGAATCAAACATTTTAATATTTTTTGTAAATTATTAGTCTTCGTAATAATTTTTCTTGAGAATAGATCAGAAATTGATGGTACCATATATACGGAAGTGCTTCTACAAATCCTCCGTATCAACAAATTTATGAATTATTTGAAGAGTACACAATTATTCTGATTATTCAGATATCGTAGTAAATATAAAACTAGCGAGGACCGATTATCGACACTGTTCCGCCATAGAATTCTGTGCCTGCAAACACTCCTTTCTCTCCAAGGTTAGTGAGTCCTAGCCCGCATTTGCTAAACACTGCTAGCCGGCTAGGATGGGATAAATCGTCGAGGTTATAGTAGCTGACTTCCGCATTGCCATGGGAAAGCATCACACAATTTTCCTCGGGCGAAAGCTTTAATTCTTTCACCTGTTCCTTCATTAACTTGGCTTTTTTGGCTATTTTCAGTGTTTTATTGTCTTCCGACCATTTAAGAATAGCTACCCCGCCATCCAGGAACCCTCCAATAAGGTTCTTTGAGTTCGGGATAGGCACTATTCGGGTAAAGGCGCTCATTTTATTAAAATTAATACAGGATTCTTTCGTTCTAGTCTGATAATCGTAAACATAAAGCTCGCCTTTCTTGGTAGTAGAAACTACGAGTTTATCTTGCTCTGGTAAGTAAGCGACGGTCTGGACTGTGAAGTTGGGGTTCGGAGCGTGGAACTCCTCCGTCCAAGCGTAATCCTTCGATTGCAGGTCCAATACGTTGATTGTGCCTGACTTCCCGTAGACAAGCAGTTGGTTGCGTGACTTGATAAGGAGAAGGTTGGAGAATTGTTCGCCAGGGCATCCGAGCTCTTTTTCGCATTTATAAGTGCCAATGTTCCAGAATTTGAGGTCGACGCTGATGGTGTTGCTAGCGCCGAGGGTAACGAGCTTGTTGATGGAAGGGATGTAGAGGATTTCGCTGACCCATTTGCCGTGAGAGATGAATTCTTTGACGAGCTTCAAAGACTTTGCGTTCCAGACTTTGATGTCGCCGAGAACCCAATCTCCGCCGGTGAATAAGAGCTTGAGTTCTTTGGAATAGTATATTCCGAAAGAGATTCCGAAGTTATAGGTATTGAATTTCTTTAAAAGCTTCATGTTTTTGGAAGGAGAAGACATCATTTGTGACTCCATGGTTTCGAATTTTTTTGTTCTTTGTGCGCTGATATCCTGATTTTATAGGAAATTATGACGATATGAAATTTTTAAAATTTTGAATCAGATAAAGGAGGCGTCATAACGATGATATCCCCCCCCCCCCCAAGGGGAAAAAGCCTAGTTGTCTTCTTACAAAATGATTTTATAGTCGCCCTTTAACAATGAAGCGATTTATGAGAGTGGAGAGTCGTTGCTAGTTTGGATAAAATATTCGCGAAAATTTTATGCTTTCAAAATTTTTATAAGACTCAGAAAAAATTCATCTCTATCTGCTCTCCAAGATTGAATATTTTTCACATCGTATCCTTTATCCTCTTAAATCCTTGAGTCAACTAGTACGAATTATTGCCCTTTGATCACCAAACTAGATTCATAATTGATGTGCTTTCAAATGAATTTTTTCACTTATAGAATAGTGGGATAATGCCATAAACGAATGACATAGACGTTAGAAGATACAACTGGTAAACTGCTGTAATACAATTTTGAGAAAGTTTCTTGTATGGAACTTCAGGATCATTTCTGTTGAACAATTTTTCCCCAAGTGATGGAAAGTTTATGTATTATGGCTGACTTTGTCCGAGAGCTGCATTCGCGAAAACCAAAACCAAATACTCTGTGAGAATTATAGCTGTTGATTTAAGAACACACCTCAATGATAGGGATACAATCCCAGGCTTCTCGCTTTTTCTCATCTTGACTTGCATCTAACCTGACATGTTCTCTATTACTTGCTTCGTAACGATATGACAACTTGCAAAAAAGTTCATTCCCTGCAAAATATCGTCAAATAAATTAATATCTTCAGACAATCGCAAAATAAATAAACCAAGTTGGAAATGTCAGCTATCATCACACAATGCAAAGCCTTTCTCGACCAAGACTTCGCCAAGTTCCAAAATCCCAACTTCAAGCACGCTCAATATATCGTTGAACTTCTTGCAGAGTACAAAGATAATCAAGTAACAACTTCCAAACCATTTTATACAACTTAACTCTCACTCTCTACAGCTCGTAAAAAAATTTGAAGAGCTTGAAGAACTTGAAAAGAAATGCGACGAGCTCGTCACTAGTATCGTCGAAGATAAGCACGAAGAACTAGAAAATTTAGCCAAAAACCCCAATTTCTATGGAGTAATCTCGCCCCATCTGCCTCTCTTAACCCTCCACTGCATAGGAACACTATGAAAAGATGAGAAAACTCATCACAAACTCCAGAAAGAAGATTCGCAGATCCAAAGAGTCTCTTACTCTGCGCCAAGCAAATCTCCAAGGCTTCTACTACAACTCACTAAACAACAAAGAAGTACTCAAAGTCCTTGAAAAAGTCGACGAGTGCTTTGAAAAACTCGTCGAGATAGACATTCTCATGAAATCTAATTCGATCTTCGAGGCAACAATCTGCACATTACAGCTCCGACTCAAACTTAAGGACCTAAACACGAACTTTAACTCTTGTATTGTCGTTAAAAACTTGGTTAACAGCGAGCAGATTAAAACGCGTGAGATTTGTCAGCTGTGCGTGAAGCACCTGCGGTCATATTTCTATTACATCCAATCTGAGTTTTCAGCGAAAATGCTCAAAAATACGCTTAATAATTCCAAAACATCCGAGTTTAAGATCGAGAGGGTTGACCTAACTGATCAGGTATCAGAGCAGAAGAAATTAGCTGCGTTGGCAAGCGATAATATTGATAAAATATTAACAATGAGCTACGGGATTAATATCGAGTCGCTTACGTTACTTGAGATAAAGCTCGGGTTTATCAAAATGGTCGTGAATTCGAAACCGAAGAATTATGTATACGAAAGCGATGCAGAATATGAGTCACTAGCGTCGAGCGAGACGTTAGATAATATGCAGCTCGTCCGATTTATCAGTAACCTATTTGTTATGGCTTTATAAGCGTAAATAATTCTGTGTCAAAAGATTATAGTTTCGATATGAACGCATTGCTCAGCTTCAACACTTTTATCGAAGCAGATCACTCCGTTGCCGAAGAAGATGCGAGTATCTCTTCTGGACAGGATTTGGACATGTTAAACCTCTATTTCGTGTGCAAGTCAGCTGAAATGCTGAACGCTTCTCACATACTTGTGAATGTATTCATCGCAAAATGCTTTTTGTTTGGCTGAATCGAGTTTCATAGGATTTTTTTATAAACATGAGGAAGGAAATCCACGATACGTTCCTAATGCAAATGATGTCGTTTTTGAGAGAATTGCACAAGATGCAGAAAGAAAAAGCGCATGAGCAGACCTTAGCGGGCTTTTTGTCCATGGAAGAGACCGCTTCGACCCAAAATGAGGATTTTTCGTCGCTATGGGCGGATCTTGAGTCGAACGACCAGGAGGAGGAGAAAACGATGAAAAACCAAAATTTGGATTTGTTTGAAGTGTCGAAGTATGACAAAGGGAATATGAAGCTGATCACGAACTTCATGAAACAATTAGTCGTCTACTCAAGCATTTTTATCAAGTAAGCTAAAAAATGTCTTTCATTTCCTCTAATACCTCTGCTAACAGAAAAAGCACATTGCTTGCTCTTCTCTTACGAAGGAACCAAAAAGGATTGAGCAAGTCCACGCTATTCTCGTTAAAGTAAAAAATTTAGTTTAATTGAAAGTGCTGACGACTGACTCTCTTAGGGATATCTGGCGATTTTATGTATTTGAGATTGATTGCTTATTGGAAAGAGTGCTTCAATTAAAGAAAATCGACCTGAGAAAGATGAAAAATCCTGACGAAAACGCCTCGATTTTTGAGAAATTCGACCCAAAAATCCGAGGTTCCGCTCGTAAAAACGAAATCCTTGCAAGTCTCGAAAGCAACCAGCATGTCGAGCAGTTCTTATACTCCAAGGTTGGCCAAATGCTGGATCTCAACTTCCTCTACTTGCCATTCCTTATCCGAGTGTTGTACAAACCAATGATTTTAATCTCTCAGCATATCTGCGTCATTGAAGAGAAAACTAATCTCAAGAAATTCTACGATGAAATCCTCGTAATAATAGCATCCCATAAATTTTATTGAATTTACTTTGAATAGGGTGTTGAAACACAAGGCGATATTATTGGTGAAGTCATTAAGATGCTCGAGGGACATCTCCAGCGTTTCATAGGATTTTTCAAGCTGGAATATCTGAAATATTTTGAGGAAAACATTGGAGATCCTCAGCGAGGGTCATTCATCTCTCAGAAGACGGTGTCTGGGTTCAAAGACACCTTCGATGAGTACCACGCTGGCCCTCTGCCGTTTAAGAGTCCAGTCGCGAAAAATATTCAAAAGAATGAGCCTACCAGACCAGGAAGATTCGCCAATCAGCAACCCAAGTAAATGAATTTCATTAAGGCTGCGTGTATATTAACTACGATGTTTTGCTTTAATAGCCAAGAGAGATCAACATCAGCTGATAGCAAGCTCCTCGGCTTCAAGGACATAATGTTTCAGATTCCAGCCTATGCGTTTGCTGCACCGAACCTCGTTCTTCTCGCAAAACTCGCAAACGTGTTCCCTCTAGAATCAGTTTCTCATTTCCTAGATCTTCAAGTCTGGACAATGCACACATTGCTCAAAGAGTATAATCGTTGAAATTTCCGACCTGTGTTTAATCGAATTGTGTTAAAAAGGAGCGAAAAAAGCTTTGAGAGGATCATCGCAGGGACATTTTCCGAAATGGTGTTGAAACAATACGATTTGAATAAGCTGAGACAGGGAATGGGCTATGTACGATTTAAACAAGGAATTCTCATGAGGACTGGATGTTTTTCAATGACTAACGAGACGTTTGCCGAGGTAATTAATATGATTCTGCTGTGATTGATGCTTGTGTGCGTGTAGAAAAATATCCCGAAATATCGAAGAGAGTTGAAGAGTTTCTATGCGAAGGTGTTCAACAGCAGTATCACTGTAGGTGAGAACCAGATGGTGTCTCGAATGGAAAACGTAAAGATTGTCCAATCAGTCTCGAGTTGCTTAAGAAGCGATTTAGATTATTCAAATTGCTGGAATCATAGACAATTTGGAAGTTTTCCTGCGAACAGCGAGAACCACTTATCTTAAGATTCTTCAGCGATTGTAAAAAACATTTCTTTGAATCATAATGTGTAATGATTATCCTTTCAAAGGCCTGTGAATGTGCTTGCGAATCTGATACAATCGAAACAAGATTCTTCACAGAACGATGACATAAAACTCGAGAATATGTTACATTTTAGTCAAAACGATAAGGACCTCAAACCAGTTTTGGAGTCTTTGAAGGTAGAAGAATTACGTGCATCTTTACAATTCTAATTTTTTCTGCAGAATGCTTTGAAGGATGGGTTTAAACCTGACGCTATGTCTCAATTCGACATTAATATCGATTCTATCGTCGGCACTCATAACCTCTTCAGGTAGTGTCCTTCATCCCGGAGAATTTTTCAACTGATATCCCTCTAGAATGGTCTTCGAAAACAAAGCTGAATCGTCAGTTATCGCCATCAAAAAGCTCTTGCTCCGCTATTTGTCACTTATAGACACTTGTTTCCTGACTCTAAAGATCGAAGTTCATGCCCGGTGCTTCGCATATCTGCTGAGAGCGCCGAAAGAATCCTCTTTCTTTATGGAGAACCAAAGCAAAGAGCTTTCTGTGCACAATTTCTCAAGTTTCTACCGCGAAACTTTCCTGCTTTATGAATCGTTAAGAGACGCAATTTCTCCTGATAAAGTATCACTTCTATTACTTCCAAACAGCAAGCATTACCTTTAACTTACGATGTTAGCTTGCCTGCATTTATGATGATATGATTTACATAACCTGCAAGTCTATTGGAGCGAATTTCCTCAAGAAAGGCCGTGTGTCAAAAGTGTTTGGCAAAATTCTAGTACAGAGCATTAGCGGGTTGGAAACTAACCTGAAGCGACTTGAAATCGTAATTTGCGTGTTTGTTGCTTGCTTTGAATGAACTATTTTTGCAGAGAGATGAAATTGTCACAAAGGAGAATAATTTCGATAAGATAAAGAGGTTCGTGTCAGTCTTTTTCATGGAATTCAACGAAGTCATTGCTTTCTTGAAGGTAAAATCCACTTTTCTTTCTAACGAGTTTGTCATAAAAACTTTTATAGACTCAACCTCAAAAATTCTCAGAGAAAAAACTTAAAATTTTTATCGAGCAGCGAACTGCTCTTACTGTGAAAAACGAGGAATTTGTAAGTCGCAACATCATATTCCAGCGCTAATCATGTATCTCAGATGGCCAAACTTCAAGAACTTGTCGAAAAGGTGCAGCCTTACCTCAAACGTAAAGCCCCTCCTAAAGACCAACAAGTGCTTACAAAAGACGCCAATCAAGTCCCCAAAGAAGAATCCAAGTCCAAGAAATGAGAAAAGCTTTAATATCTAGTAAAATTAACATCTTAGTTACATAAATACACATTAGCACACACATCATGCATTTATCGAATGAATCTAAAATATGCATCAGTTTGTAATAAATTATTCATTGATCACCACCTCAACTGCTTCTTATCCAAATATCAGTGTAAATTACGCAATTATAACAAATCCTCGCTCATTATGAGTCTCTGAATCATTCATAAATAATATTGGTAGGATAGTGAGAATTAAGAGGTTGGCTAAACAGTAAAGATACCTGTTTTGCAGGGCCGGTAAATGCCATGTTTCAGATACGATGCTGAAGGCATATTAGAAACGGTTGGAAATATCTTTGATAAGGGATAGTATCAATAAAATTGCAATTTATTGAGTATTGATTTCGAAATAACAAACAGAGGCAAGCATGTTCGCTTTTAAATCAGGCTTTTTGATGCATCTTGCTAACAAGCATCCGCAGCAAATTTCAAAGTTTTTCGAAGGAGACATCAAGGAGCAATACCTGGAATCGAAGGTTCAGCTGCTCTTCCATCAGCCAGACCAAGAAGATGATCAAATCGTCAAAAAAATTAAATTGAGCAACATCGATCTCAGCGAAGTCGGCAAAGATCATGTCCCATTGCCACAAGCACCAGGTGATTTCACGAAATATATCCTGAAAAACGCCAGTAAAGGACCAACAAAACCCATCAAATACAAGACTCTCGCGAAACAGGCCTCCATAGACGAGACTTCCATCGGAGCTCCAAGCCGCACGACAAGCGAAATCGCCAAGACGGAGTCCACTAAGACTGAGCAGCCTACTTCCTACAAAGGAGTGTTTAAAGTCGATGAAAAGTTTAAAGCTGTCCATACAAGCAATGGCAGATCGCAAACGATCGGCTATTTTAGCACCGGGCAAGAAGCGGCGAAGATGTATGACGAGTATGTGATTAAGAAGACGGAGGGACCTCTTGGGAGGGATTTGTTGAATTTCAATTATACTAGTGACGACTTATATTTGATAAGAGAGAAAGATAAGAAGGGCACTGGCGGGCAGATTAAAGATGATCCTAAAAGCTATTATACTAGTTTGAGTGGGAATCTCCCAGGCAGTGGCACGAAAGCTCCAAGAAGTTTTAATTTTGGGAACAGGAATGATAGTACAAGTAGTACCAGCAGTTTCCAGGGAGGAATTAGAAGAAATAACCCATAGCAATTTATTCCAGTTAACGACGGAGGCAACCAAGGCAGGCCAGTGTTTTTTGGATGATGATGATAGAGCGAAAGAGGATTGTTTGAAGTGCTCATGTTACTTTAAACTATGTTTATTTCTTTTATTTCCTTGCATTTGCGTTTATGTAAAACCGTGATGAGTATATGCAGGTAGCTGTTAATGCTAGAGATAATTATAAGTCACTACTTTCTGTTCCTTTGTACTTTGGCAAGAGGTTAATGAGAAAAGGTGCATAAGAGCGAAACCGTTGATTAGAGGAGGGAATTTAATAATTTATGTGAGGGTATGTGAGTATTGAAGATTCTGAAATGTTAAAATAGTTGAATAGGAAGTTATCCGATTCATATGTTTTTATTGCCAATAAAGGTTAATGCATTTCTAAGCCAAAATCTGATTTATCTAAAATTTCTGTAAAAAACATATATTAGCTAGTTAGTATTAAGATAATATCATTTATTGTTTCACAAAACTTTTGTTAAAATTGCCAAATATTTTCCTCAGAGATCTTTACTTGTAAGAAAGTGTAGTTCTTTGGAAACTGCTGAAAAGACCCGTCTTACTAAATTCATTACTGGCGAACCCCACTCCCGTCGAGCCAAACCGCTGGGACGCGAAGCCCTGAGAAGCCGTCGCAGCCGTCTGATGACTCTGTCCAAAGCTTGAAGCCGTTGTCGCCATATCAAATGTTCCAGTCTCTCGCTTCAATCCCTTACCAGCCCAAACCTTCCTTTGAGTAGCTGTCATGATATCCTTCTCATCATAATACTTGGAATATTGCTTTAAATCCTCGATTTTGCTGGCAAGTGACAGCTCTTGTTTCAAATCAACTTTCCTTTGAGTTCTTGCTACTGAAGGCACAAGAGAACCCGCATATTTCTCATAATCAAGATTCAAAGTCTTTGGATGAGCCAGCGGATCTCTACCCTTTATAGATTGGTAATATGGTCGCTTTTCAGCTCCGAAAGCGTCTGGAACATATCTTCTCCGGTCCGCTAGGCTCACTGGTGCAGGAGGCTTATAAGTGGTTTTATCATAAGGATGCACCGTGTATGGCTTATATTCGCTGATATAGTAGTCATGCGTAGTGCGGACTGGGAAGGCATCATAAGTCGAATCGTAATTTTCGGGGCAATATTGCGCTTTATTCGGCGATACGTTCTCTTTAGCATACTGACCCGTAAAGTAAGGGTAAATTTTCCGGTACCTACTAGCGTCTCCTGTTATCTCAGAGTCATCTAATGGCTGAATCAATGCTTTTGATTGGGTTCCACTCTTTTGTGCGCTGCTATAAAGCTGTTTGAAGGATCTCAAAGTGCTTCTGGTGCTAGTTGCATGTGTTTTTTGCGCCGAACTCGCGCGAATGCAATCTTTTCCAAGCTTATAGTCTGCAACCAAAGGAGCTGGCTCAAGGATCGTTGGAGAGGAAATTGGCCCAACGCCATATTTATCAGCGTTATAGGTGAAATAGTCATGCGGCTTGTTAATCGAGCTCGTGTCTCGCTCTGAAATTATCTGCAACCTGGTCAGTTCGGGCAACAGAACGGTCTTAAACTCATTATAAGAGATCCGACCGGACTCAGTCTTGTCGATTCTTCTGAAAAACGCGAGGATGTCAGGCTTATGGAGGTATAAATTCTGCTCGAGCATGAAATCATGCAAGCTATTTCAAAGTTAGAAATGCTTTCAAGTTATTCGAGTTACTCTTTGTGGTCGAAGTATGTGTGTCCTTGTTTATCTATTAGTCTGAAGAGGTCATAAGGAACATAAGGCCTTGAGGTTTGAATCGCCGCGCGTAGAGGGTTGATAACTCTGAGGAGATTAATCTCGAGATGGAGGACGACGCTGAAGAGCAAGCCTTCGTCTTGGAGACTGCCGTGATTTACAGGTTTTTTGACTACCTCGTGGGCTTTCGGGGTTATCATGTCTTTAAATCTGCAAATGCTTTTGAGAAGAAGAAAATTATCGCTAGTATTACTCGTAAATCCCAAGCCGTCCGTTCTGGTTGCTGTCATAGACGTTAATCACTTCGAGTATTTCGTTTTCAGTTGCAACTATGTGATGTTTCCTGTTTTGAACATAAGATTGGTCAAATGTGCTTTTAACATAGAGTTTACGCAAGGAGCTCCTTTAGAGTGTCGATTGAAATAGCTCCTTTGTTGTATTTATCAAACTTTTTGAAGAGCGCTTTTGCATCGAATCCAGGCGCTTCGCATAAAGCAAGTCGTGCATAATCAGACTACCGTTGTAAGCGTCAGTTTTTGTAGCTAATAGATTTTATCACCTGTAACTCTGCTTCTGCAATGATTTTGATTAAACAAGCGAGTTTGTTGTCCATGTGATCAACTGCTACTCCGCTTTCTTCAGTTCTTATAATCGTAATCGATAATTAAAAATAACGACTGATCAGCTAAATAAATCTGAAAAACTCATTATCCTTTCTCAAAGAGACCCAACAAACCTACGTATTCCCTCTCAAGCTATACGATGCTATGAACTTATTTATTTGTGATGATCCAGTCATGTTTCTAACAAATTTAGTTATATTTTTCTTTGTAAACTTCAGATAACAACAAACTTAGATTTATTCTTTGAAGATGAGATAAATTGGATACTCTTTATTAAGCTTTGTATGATGAAAGTTGTTTCTATTTAAAAGCTTTATTATCTTTGCTTAGACCCCAAGGGGTAAGATTTCCGCCTTAGAGTCTACCTAAGAGAACATAACCTTCCATTGCATCAAAGTTCTATCAGCACCTCCGATAGTAAAGAGCAAATCGTCCTTTTTGCTGAATACAGCTCTGGTCACGTGCTCAGCATGAGCAATGTAGCTTTTCGGCTTTCCTTTGGCCAGGCATGGGTTTCTGAAGAGATTTACCAGTCTCCAATCGTCACCAGTCGCAAGAAGCTTTTTGTTATTGCTTCGGCAAACGCCATTGATATGAGTTCCATCAACTCCAATTGGTTGAATACCTTGCACAGGCCAACCAAGCTTTAGTGTCCATTCGGCCCATTCTTCATCCTTTAGTGCGTCTGCATCAGTAATTTGCGTTCCGCTGTTTACGTCCCAGTAGAGCAGATCATACGCACCGCATTGAGTGTGGAGGAAGTTGCTGTCCTCGCTCCAATCCAAAGCAGTGATGAATGAAGTGTGCTTATTCAATTTCTTAAATGGCTTGTATCCGTCTCCTACAGTGTAGATATACACTGCGTTATCATGCGATCCAACAGCGAGTTTCTCACCATCAGGTGAGTACTTAACAACCTCGATCCATTCCTTGGCGTCTTTGCGTTGAGCGATGACTTTATTGAGATCAGTCGAGCTCGCTCGAATGCTAAATTCTCCGTTATTGATACCAATGCAAACATGGCCGTTGACCGCGTTGACGTCAAGGGCTCGAGCGCATTGATTTGGAGGGAAAGTACTAGTGGTAGAGGCTCCTCCTTTTGGCTTAGGGCCGGCGGTTTCATTGACGGTACCGATATTGACGCAAGTTTTCTTTGTCGGATCCCAAACGAGGATTCTATTATCATCGCAGGACGTAATCACGTACCCAGTTTTAGGGCAAATCGCGAGACCCCAGGCTTCTCCCTCAGAGTGACCTTTCATGTGGAGTTTAAGCTTGGATTCATCCTTGATTTCCAAAATCGTACCGTTCTTAAGTCCTACAACGATGTCTCCCTCGCTGTCTTGATCAATGGCTCTTGGCATCGAGCCGACGTTGATTTTCTTCTTAATTCTCAGATCCTTATCAAATATGTGTACGTAGCCGTCCTTGCCTCCAGTCACGAGTCTTCCTCCACGATAACTCATAGCAGAGAGAGAACCGTTATGGCAAGGAATGGTTTTCGTGCAAGTGTTTCCAGTCCAAACGTAAAGATTGCCTTTTAAGGAACCTGTGAAGAGCCTTCCGTCAGAAGTCCACTCCAAGCTGTACATATCAGCCATGGGATTCTTTCCAAAGATACCTTTAGAAATCTTGATGCCTTCCTTTGTCAGCTGTCCGATTTTGATTCCGTTCTTTCCAGCTATCGCGAAGATAGTATCATCCTTGGGAGAGCCTTTGAGTCCAATAACAAAATCGGCACCGGTGTTTTGGCTCGCGATTAATTTACCAGATTCCCAGTCGAAAGCCGAAACGGTGTGCTTATCGTTGTCTGCGATCGTATAAACGTATTTACCGCTCGCTGAGAATGAAATTGATTTCACGCTCTTTGTATCAACGCCTTGGGAGAAGGCTGACTTAAGAGTGCAGTCTCTGCTATCCCACACGCAAATTCGAGGGTTTTTGCCGATTTGACCGGTAACGACGAGAGTTCGGTCAGGATGGATCGCGATAGCGGTGACATCGTCGTCATGGCCGCTGACCGTACCTACTTCTCCGCCTCCAAAGAACTTTTGGACATTGGTTTCAGTGTTCAGAACGATGCCGAGAGCAGCTGTCATGTAGACAATCTCTTGGGCGCTGGCAGTGTACCAGACATTCTGACGAGTGTCAAACGCTCTGAAACCGTAGACATGTTGAAGGACAAGACACTCATCAGGTTGAGCAGGGTTGAAAGCAGGTGGATTTGAGGGGTCCTTGACTGCTCCGAGCCAGGGGCGGAACGAGGTACCTCCTCTTTGAGAGTCGTCAATGCAGTACAGGTTGTAATAGTCGCTTGGAAGCTGACCTCGCTGGTATTTGCTGACGATTCTGCCTTCGTTATCGACTCTTTTGCCTCCGTATACTTCCCACTCTTCGCATTCTTCAAATACGACTTCTCCTTCAAACTCTTGAAACTCTTCTTGTTGTGCTTCTTCCATAGTGATATCCTCTAAGCTTTAATTTTTAAAGTATTAATTTTTGATTATCAAAAGTTGAGACTCGCTAAAAAGATTGACAACCCATTCACTGACAAATTCTTGAAGAATGTGAAACCTCACTGAAATGACCAAAATTGAAATTTAACTTAAGTACTGTCTGGATCAAGGCGGGTATTCGTTCAGCTGGGGTTTTTTTTCGAATGGAGGCTGCTTACAGTTGGAGTTTTCTTCTTACCGACAAGTTAAAAAAAAAAAACTGTCACGAATTTTGTCAGAATTTGGTCAATCGGTAATTTTTTTTTTTTAATCCCGCATAGCGTTATTGATCTCGACTACGTGCTCTACCTGTGATTTTCCGATCTTCCAATGCGATTCAAGTATGAGATTGTTAGCGACACTGACAATTCTGGTTTATTCCAGAATTGGAAAAGCTAATGTGTTCGATAGACTTGGTATCGAGGCTAAGCGCTCCAAAAAAGAAGATATTGGCTGGTGGATTGGAATAATTTGATAGGAAAAAGACGGTCCTATCGATGCTTGTTTGACTTGTCAATTAGTTTCACTTACGATTAGTGTCTAATTTCATCAATAGCTAATCTCATTATTGGATATAGCAACGATTAAAGATGTTTGATTATGAATCTACTGTAGTAAGGACAGGTTCTCAACTTCCTCTTATAGGCTTCTGATAAGATTGATAAGCTCAACTTTCAACGACAAGAGAACATTAATACTACGATTAGGACGTTGAAATATTCAATTAATCATAATTGATAGAGCGGAGCAATGTTGAGATTATACATGTTAAATTAAATTTCGATTTCATTACTACTCTGCCAAGATGGATGATGCAAATTAACGCCTCCTTGCTATTCTCAAGAGAATATGAGCCAATATCATTGGAAAAAAGTTATTTATTCCAGACTAATTTGTAGCAATATGCGAAAAAATCTGTCTCCTGAAACCATTTAATCGAAATATACTTCTAAAGTCAAGCAATCCCTCTGTTAAGAATGTGAATGTTCAACTTTTGAGATGGTTTCCAGCCTTTTTTTTTAAATAACGATAGCACTTTATCCAGCAAATAGAATCTTTTAACTTTAGTATTGACTCGATCAATAACCGAGCAAGGCTCTCTTAAAATGATATATATGTGAAGAAGGCTGGAGGCGACGATTTCATCCTCAAAATAAGAGTGCCAATCATCTCCGATTTTGAGAATGATTATTCATTCAGAGAAAAGTTCATCTTATGACTCTTTCTTCATCACTCGCAGACTTTTGATAGGAGAGAGCACGGCGAGGTAAAATCTCTCGGGAAATGCTCACTATCTTGCTATAGATGCCTTCTTATTCTTTCTTTCTCAAAGAAGATAATCTAAGGTTGTAGTGAGAAAAAGTTTGCACAACTAAAATTGAACTTAATCTAAGATTCATGGATTATTTTGATCAAAACTTCCCTTTTACATAGTTAAGGGTTAGAAATGGTGACTTTTCCCTCTCAAAGCAAATTACATTTGTAAATAAGCATACTATCCAGACTTATTCTGCCAAAAATGGCTAAAAGATTATACCAGTGCATCACCCAAGCACTGTTTTAGCATGATGCTTGATTTACACAAGTTTTGGATAGCCAATATCTCAAAAGAAACAATGCTTCAAGGTATATCTAAAAAGTATATTCTTGATTCGGAATCAAAAATTAGTCCAGAGTGATCTCGATATGTGAATTTAATTAAGATACGCATTTCTCATGGATTTACCTGCTGCTGACATTGTAAGAAATTTTCCAGTCAGATTTGCTTCCCTACAAACATGCATTTATTTATACACAGAGGCATTAGGTCTTATTGAGAGACTTGAACATTGTTAGGCACATTTTGCAAAACAATTTCCTGAGTTTGAGTAATTTGATTTAAGTAGGTAGGACCCAAGAGATTTTATAATCCAAAATCCAAAACTTATTTTGCAAATTTACAATGTCTGAAAACACCAAAACTCAAACCTAACTGAATCTAAGCCAGAGCAGGTACTTGATAATCAACTCAGCAATGTTGGATCCCATCATCGCACATCGAGTTCAAGCTGAAGATGATTTAGTCCTTAGACAACTTGAGGAAGGAATATTCTCCATTGTAAAAGATGGGAAGCAAATCGTTAAATACCTCAACAAACTCACCAATGAACATGGCTATTCCATTGTTCTCTATTCAAATCTCAAGGAGCATCAAATTACCTGGAAATTGGAAGAATTTAATAAAGCTTGCAAACGAAAAGAATTAAAAGAGTTCCCAAAATAGCTGCTATGGTCGTAAAAGATCGAAAAACTTTCAAGCGACGTCAAAATGGTGATCATGGTGGTGATGAATAGAATGAACCAAACTGAATCTATAAACATTGATAGAAAATGGTTGTGGGATATGCATAAGCCACTGGTTGAGCACAATTCTTCTTTGTTCTTCTGTTTTTCATGTATTGTTAGATGTCCTTTGTTAGCTAATCTTTTGTGAATATTTAGGCATTTTACAAACTTGATTGTCCAAGTTAGTTTATAGTGACTTATTAATAAATTCGTAATCGCTATGAAGCATGATATTATTTTGGATTTGTTGTCAAATTCCGGAATTTTTTGCGGTCTTAAAAGCTTGATTATATTGCCGAATCTTCGAATCTCAGTTACGAATACTCTCTAATTTCAAAAAGAATGTTCATTCTTTGATTGCGACTAATGGAATGGCAACCCATTATTTTGGTTAAGTTCTCTTATAATTGACAAAATGGATTTGTATTTTTACGATTATTCAACTTAAAGAGCATTTCATTGAGATTAATTCTGTGTATTTTTGTATGAATGTTTGGTTTTCTTTCATGAATCATTTGTTTTCAAAGTGGCAGAATGTATGATGATATTCTGAAATACAAGGAAGAATAGAATAATCGTCCTCATAAGAAGTTATAAAGCACTATTATTCAGTATAACCAATGATTATCCTCCCAAATTGTTTCTTGTAGCTGCTTTTCCCTCAAGCGATGATTGACTTGGATTCTTTCTCAAAGGAAACAGATAGACGAAGCAGGGTCTAAGAAATTCAATAAAGAATAATTTTTGTTGATTAAAGAGTGAAATTTACTTCCATCGGAGGTCTTTCCAGTATAAAGCTTTTTTCCAGTCTTGAAGTCTAATAGCGTTATTATCTTATCTTGTGAGGCAGTTGCGAGCATATCTCCGCTTGGATTCCATCGCACGCAGTTGATCCAATCTACAACGTAGTAAGTTACCAATTAAATTTGAATTCCTTAAACAAATCAAAAATATTAATTACCATTAGGATAGTCAGTAAGGATGTTATCGAAACTTTGGACAATATTTGCTCTTCGTTTGTCAAATATCTTGAGATCAGTATAGTTACCGCCTGAAACCAGAAGGTTTCCGTTGCTTTGGCAAACATCAATCCAGTATGTATCGCCTAAAAGACAACTATTAGGCGAAAAAAAGCAGGATAAAATAAAAGTAAAAAGTACACATTTTTCATCAACAAGAGAACACAAGCCTCTCTAATCAATTAGTAGGAATTGATAATACATGAAACGAAGAAGAGGTAAAACAACAAGTTAGCTGCACAAACCTAATTCAACAGGGTCCTTCAAAGTGCGAGTTTTCTTCTCAACGTCAAGGATATTGAGTTTAGTCCCATCGTACCTGAGAAATACTATGGGATCATCAGAATTAGGACTCCATTTACAACGACTTGAGGAATCTGGAAATAATTATAAGAAACGAGAAATTTTGATGCTGGCATTAAACTATTATAAAGAAAACAAATCTGACTGACTATGAGAGAATAAGAACACTGAATATTATATAAAATAACACAGGAAGCTTGCCCGAGACGAGTGTCATCATCATGATCTGATAGAAGACGGAACGACCAGTGTTGATATCTGATATTAAGCAGACTCCATTACGATCAGCAGTTGCCACTAGATCTCCGGTAGGACTGAAATCGATGCCAGTTATCGAATTTCCTACATGAATGTGAGTCTGCAATAATAAAATCTATAGATACTGTAGTAACTATGTTGGGAGGGCCATTTTGATTTTCGGATGAGTTTGACAATATTATCACCCTTAGAAGTAGAAATATTGAAAAGATGATAAGCAGTCTCCTCTCCAACAGGAAGTGCACCGAGAATGCTTCTCCGTGGATTATAGGTCACATCTCCATGGCCAGCATCTAGTAATAAAGGAAATTATTTTGAGATAGAATTAGCAGAATTAATGATGATTCTACCTCCAGAAACCTGCTCAAATGAATATATTTTCCTTGCTTTTCCTTTTCGTGAGACATCAAATACTGCGAGGTTGGCGCAAGTGTCATAGTGATGATGAACAGAAACTATGAGTCCTGTATTTTGAATTTCTTTCACGTGGGTCCAATCTGCGGTGCTTTCTTCCGAAATAGTGAGATATCAAACACGAGTTAAGCTGGAGTTTAAAAGTATACGATCATTCTTGACGACACTAACTCCATAAAAGCTCGCATACATTTTCTTAGTTTTGAGTTCGACAATATCAATCTTATTATCGGATGAAGACCAAGCAAGTCGGGCTGGAGGCGTAAGAGGCTTCTGACCCATTACTTTTTCACTCTTTGTGAATTACAGAGAAGTATGGAAATAAATTTTAATTATCAAAAGTAATATTGAGTTAATAGGTGAGAATTTGGTTAAGCCTAAGAAAAAATAAATGAAGGTATGAATCCGTGATTATTATTCTCAACAGTAGTGAGAGATTTTGGAGCGTATTTTCGCATTGATTTTTAGCAAGAGACAGCTAAAGTTGTATGTAGAGGCATTCACTAGGGTACCGAAAACAAGCAAATATTCTGAGAGATAAAAAAAGTCCGAGGCCCCTTGCAAAAAATATTCATTCAAGTCCATTTGAGTCAGATCCATTCCCTAGAAAAGAGTCCTTTGTTCTGAAAAACATGAAAAGTGATTCCACTTGTAAGAAGTCAATACAAGAATTCCGATTCCGATACTCTCTTGTATTGCTTTATCTGATAAAAATTAAGAGACCAAGTGTTGGATCGTTCCTCACAGATTTTCTTACATCCTTAATTCGGTGTAGAAAGGGCAAAGCTCGGCCGAACGAATTCGGCTGGAGTCCAAAAATATAAATTCTACCCATCTTGTGTCGTATGAATGTATTAGGTTACTAAAAACGCGCGCGGTCCTTGATTTTCTCCAAGAAAATCTATCATTGACAGAAAATTTTTAATTGCAGTTCTCAAAATTAATTGCAAGTTAATCACATTTAACTCGCTGATATCCATTTTGAGATTTCAGAATCATTCTCATTAAGTAATTTTAGAGGTTGAATGTAAAATAAAATTGAGAAAAATTTCAAACATCCAATTTCTAACGAGTTAGGAATGCCTTTTTGGGTTACTTTTTTAGTTTTACTAAATATGATACGAAGAGAGAAAACTATTTGATGAAACTTCAGAATCCTCTCACTACAACAAATAAAAATATGTGTTTTAGTAGGTTTTTCTTATGAAGGTGACCTAAACAAGCTTGAATAAAAGAGTTATTTCAATAAAGCTTTAGAGATTCTCATATATATCAATAAATTCCCTAATATACTCGGCAGATACGATAATTCAAAAAATCCACTGAAATGATGTTACACCTCTTTTGCTTTGCTCGTTATCGATTTTCGAGTAAATAGCATAAATTTTGGTGGACTAGGGTTCAAAAATTATGATTCCCTCTCTGAATAAGAAGCCTACTAACAGTTAGTAACATCTGGCAGTTCACATGATTAATTAAGACTTCAGAGTTACCAAATTAAGACTCGAACATTTAATTAAGTACTCAAGATTAGCAAGATTAAATTTATTCACTCTCGAATCTCAAATCTCAAAAATCAACAGAAAACAAGAAAATGCTTCCAACAAACAATGAAAAAGAGGATTCATCCAATCTCTTCTACGAGAAATCAAAACAAGCGCAAGATGAAATGCTTGGAGATTCTCTGGAGAAACCATTAGTAGTCATTGGTATTTTATTTTTTGTCGTAATCATTACATGAACCTTTTTTGAAATAGAAAATATTCCTTCAAAGCCGAAGCTATTCGCCTGGTCCTCAAAAAAGAATAATAAGATTAGTATTGCTGAAATCGAAACGCAGCGAGAATTTACTAATTTCGATGGAGTTAGACTCAACGAGATAGGTAGTGTTTTTTAGCCTTTTATTTCAGATTCAAATTCACTCACAATTCATTAAGGTGGTAGCTGGACTCATGTGAAAGAGATCGCAAATGCAGGACTTCTTGTTTCGGTTAACCACAACTATGACTGTTATGCTAATCTAGAAGTGTTCGATGTCTCACAAAAAGGGCGAACTAAGAAAAAATATTCTTTTGAGAAAGTCTCTGGCAGTAGGATCTTCAGTAATTAAAATCTATCTAATATATTCTTCTCTTCTAGTGACTGGCTTAGGAGATGTGACCTATAACCCAAGAAGGAACTTTCTTGGAGCAATGTGTGTTGCGTGGAAGATAGCTTACTATCTGTATAGTTTTGGCACATCGAAGTCCGATGGCATTGTAAAACTCATCCGAAAATCGAAATGGCACTCCCAATATAGTACTGAATTTGGTAATAATAAACTTATTTCCCACTGCCGACTCATTTTAATATATTTGTATCTAGTGAACCACATCACCAGTCTTGATTTCAGTCCTAGTGGAGAGATTGCTGCAAGTATGGACTGCTATGGAATCTGTTTAATATCAGATGTGAACACCGACAATTATCGCTTCCACCTGAACATGGAGATGAAATACTATGATGGTAAGTATTATCGATAATATTCAAAGTCCTTCCTTCTACTACAACCAGATATTCTAATTTTCTTTTTTTTTAATTTCTTGACAGCATTAAAATTCTCATCTATTATAATTACTCGTTAGATCCTTGGGCACGTTGCAGATGGAGCTCGAATCCTGATGAGCCACTATTATATATCAAGTATGATCGGAGACTCCTCAATATCCTAGATACTGAGAAGAACGCGTTCATTTTGAAGAATCCGGTAGAAATCGATTCAATAGGTAAGCGCAGTAGATTTTATTTTTCTTCTTTCAATTGAAATTTAGGATTAATCTGTTAAAATTACTTTTTCAACCGATCCTTTTTGATGATTCCTGTTTGATTTGACATTCATTTCTTATAGATCAGCGGATTCTCTGGATTGATGCTTGCCAGAGCAATGGAAATTTACTGGCTGCAGCAGGTGATAATGGGGATGTGAGAATATTTGACAAACAAGAGTCACAGGTTGTCCAAACTTTTGATAGGATTCACACCGGTAATATTTTTTATTTTGCTTAACAATATTATTCCTAACACCTGAATTATCATTATCAAGATTCTATCAATTGTGTGAGATGGAGCCCAAACGGTGACATGCTCGCGAGTGCTTCAGATGATAAGACAGTAGCATTGTTGGATTTCACGACTGGAAAAAAGCTTTATACTGGAAAAACCTCAGATGGGAGTAAATTTTCATCGCTTGATTCATAAAGGCTATTCTGCTGTCTTCTAAGATAACGCTATGTCAGTTTGTTTCATTTGAGAAAGAATCAAAGTCAATCGTCACACGAGCAGAAGCAGCCACGAGAAGTATTTAAAACTCTATTATGGCGATGACGATTAGTTTTGAGAATTATTATCGCAAGCATATCCTATTCTCCTGCATGTCTGAATTTCATAATGCATCTCCCAATCTCTCAGAAACAAAATGATTTAGTTAAGAAAAATTGAAAACTCTAACCATAAACCATGAATTATCTGTCAAAAATTTTTAATTTTCTCGGTCTTACTTCGTCCCAAAACTATGCCAACATTGTTTAAATCATGAAAGAAGCCTAAGGACAAAATTGATTCTCAATTAACTGACAGTTATTTGCAATAGTTAAAGAAGAATAAACTTAGAAAAGTGAATGTTTTCTTGTGATTGTGGCAGAGACTAGAATCGACAGATTGAATCATTTCTTAGAACAGAAAAAAATTTCTGCTTTAGGAGGAAAATATCTGAGGATTGGAAATTTATATCTAAGTACAACTCTTGCAAATTATACAATGATCGCAGTTTCGTCTTCTGAGATTGTCGCGTGTCCTCCTACTGCTAAAGAATAATCATCGCTGGATCTTCTCTTTATTCAATTTTCTCTACTCTAATCAAATTCTCACTCATTACCTTAAATTTCGTATTGATAATTAACAATTTTATTTTGCCACTCATTTATTAAGCAAACTAAGAAACAATGGGTCAGAAACCGACTCGTCCAGTCCTTCAAGAGTCAAGAGACGTATCAAGAGAAGGTCTACTTTACAATCCCATTAGTGCTGGTACTGATACTTCAATCCATTTATTGTATGAGATTCTCATTTTTTTACTCTTTCTATTTCCAATCATGATATAAATTTGGATAGCAGAGATATCTCCACCAACTCTCTTCGCCTGGTCCTCGCATTATGACAATAAGATTGGGATTGTTGAACTCGAAACGAAGCAAGAGTTTGCTTGGTTTGATGGAGTCAAAGTCAAAGGTTTCAATATTTGTTATTTTTTCCAAATTAACTCAAATTTGGTTACTTTCTCCCAAGTCCCCGATAGCTGGACTCATGTAAAAGAAATTGCAAACACGAGACTCCTAGTTTCTGTTCATCACAACTGGCGTCATTCCGCTAACCTCGAAGTGTTTGATGTCTCGCGGAAAGGACAAGCAAAGAAAATATATAAATTTGAGGCAGTTTCTGGCAGTAGAATCATCATTAAAATCCATCTCATAATCATTGTAGTGACTGGTTATGGAGACCTGGCTTATAATTTAAGAAGGTGTTTTCTTGGTGCAATTCCTGTGAGAGGACATATAAGTTATCATCTTTACAGTTTCAGCTCTTCGAAAGCTGGCAATACTGTAAATCTCATCCGAAAATCTAAATGGCATTCCCACTGTAGCACTGAAAGTAGTATTCTACTAACTTTTTCCCTTATAGATTTGTTTAACGTAATTCTCTCTAGTCGACTACATCACTGGCCTTGATTTCAATCCAAGTGGAGAGATTGTAGCAACTATTGATAACTATGGAATGTGCTTAATATCAGATGTTAGCACTGATAATTATCACTTCCAGAAAGAACTTGGGGGTGATTTGGGTAAGCAAATTTTCAATATATATAACTTTCCAATACTCTTATTTTGCCATGACCACAGGTGTAGTTACTTCTCTAAAATAATCTCCTCAAAACAATAAAATTCTCTTATTCTTAATAATTACTCTTTAGATCTGTATGGTCGCTGCAGATGGAGCAGTAATCCTGATGAGCCATTATTATTCGTGAAGTATGGTAAGAGACGCTTAAATATCCTAGATGCTGAGAAGGGAGCTCTCATTTTGGAGAACCCTGTTGAATCGGAAACAATTGGTAAGCGCTTCAGATTTTCGTTCATTTTCTCGCTTCGGCTTCGATTTCTTTACTTGAAATCATTTCCTCAAGATCAAAGAGAGAAATAGGTTTCTCTTTTGAGAAAAAAAGTTGATCTTTTAATGGTTTATTTTAAACTGGTGAATTTTGTGGCTTCTCGTTTGATTTGATGTTCATGAAACATTATTTAATAGGATGGACATACTGGATTGATGTTTGCCAGAGCAATGGAAATTTGTTGGCTTCAGGTGGTTGTGATAGAACTATCAAGATATTTGACAAACGAAAATCAATGTTTGTCCAAACTTTCGATAGCATTCGCACTCAAGGCATATTTTTTAATTTGTTTAATAAATTACTCCTGTTCCAATTAGTGGGGTCAATCAACTGTGTGAGGTGGAGTCCAAGCGGTGATATGCTCGCGAGTGCTTCAGCTGCGCCAGTATTATGGGACTTCAAGACTGGAAAATTGCTTTATACTGGAGAAATTCCAAAAACACGTAAATTTTCACTGTTTGATGAGTTTATATTATTCTTATTTAATCAATACTAGACCAAACTTCGTCTGTCTGTTTCATTTGAGAAAGAATCAAAGTCAATAATTGTACAAGGGGAAAGCAGCTACAAGAAATAATTTGGGAGAATCGTTATTGGTCATAATGAATATACTGTTTCAGAACTAAGTATGACAGCGATTATAATCTAATTATCCTTTTGAGAGTATCCTCATGCATTCCTCCGATCGAAAAAAAAATCATTAGTAAGGATAAACTGAAAACTTAATCAAACCAGAAACACATATAATTGCCTATTAAAATTTTCTTATCTTTCTGAGTCGCAAAAATACAAACTGAACTTTTCGATTATAAGGGAACTTTCACACCAAATGGATTCTCAATTCATTCGATCACAAAATACTATCAGAGAAGTAATTTAATAGATAAGCTCAACAGAGTTGCAGAGGTCTATGTTTCTTCGATTTCGTAAAACTCAGCCTCTAAGTAACTAGGAGAAGTTGCTTATAAGGGAAAAAATGAAAAAAAATGAGAGTCCTGGTTATTAATCTTGGGTTTATTGCTTAAAGCAACCTAATGAAAATCTTCTGATATAATGTCCTAACAACAACTGTAATTATTGGAACATTGATTTCGTTTGTATATTTTCGAGTATTTGTAAGAGCTTTCAAGTACCCAACATATAAGTAATTGTCAGTGAGGTGATTA
>ENA-UOTX01000735-UOTX01000735.1-compost-metagenome-genome-assembly--contig:-NODE-735-length-31710-cov-6.143553_pt1 | contig 31710 bp, 23 predicted proteins | sample MGYA00238143_ERZ746982 | MGnify/ENA primary metagenome ERZ746982 (study PRJEB28758, sample SAMN06268862) | compost metagenome | isolation source: single cell | place: USA: California, Emeryville, Joint... | reverse complement strand
AGAGCAAGGATGGCTGTACGAATAATCCAAAACAAGATTTCGTTATTGAAGAAAAAGATGGTTCTTCGTTGCAACCACTGCAAAATCTCAGTATTCCCATCAATGTGATATATAATGCTTCTGTATTTGGAAGCATCAAATGTGCAGGAGGATGCAAAGCAACCGCAGACACAAATGGAGACTTAGTTTGCTCTTGCCAAGATATTTCAATTTTTGACGTAAAAAATCAGCTAGCCAGGATATACGAAAATTCACAGCTGAAATACCTGACAATAAACAATTTGCTGGATGTTCTTTACAATCCTCCATATAGTAAATGGTCATTCTGGGTTATCATCGGGTCTTCGATTGGACTCATACTCACATTGATTATCGTCAACACTGTAAATAAGAAGTTCTGTGTCATTGCCAAGACGAGAGAAAGTCGGAAAAAACAGCAGAATAAAAACTCCAATCTTTGCAAAATCGCAGGCCTTGTTCTTATCATGGCGCACCCTCTGATTGGAATCTTCATCTACAACGATAGAGCCATCAACAAGTCATTCAGAGCTTTACTGTATTACCAACGAGCAATGATAATTCTTGCGTATTCAGCAATCTTTGCTTCCGATCCAAGTTTCAAAGCAGTAATCCTTAATTATGACAATTAATCATGTAACATTTCATTAACATAGAGAACCTCTAGCGCAGATTTCTTCGAAAAATTGAAGTCATTCAATATCTACTTGTTCATTATTCACACCATTGTGTTGATGCCATTCAGTGCAATCATCCAAAAACTAATTCGCCAGCAAAAGAAAGCAAGGTAACTCGGTTCTATTATCATGGAATTCTTATTTTCATTTATTTTGCTCTCCTATAGATCAAAACGAGATAAAGAAAAGGAACAGGGTCTCGCTTTTCCCCAAAAAATATGCAAATACATTGGTGTTATCTTGTCAGTGTTGGCAGCTATAGCAGCGACAACTATCTCTCTAACTATCTCACTCAAATTAAACGGGAATTCAGAAACCTATTGGGCAGCTGATTTTACAAAATCAATAGCGCAAGATTTTTTTGTTGCTCCTATCATTACGACCACAGTTAACTTCATCCTTACAAAATGCTTTATCCTACGCAAAAGCAACATTCGAGTTCACATGTTCCTCGCAAAATGCGCAGACGAAAATCTTTCTTACATGATGAAATTATTTTTCGTCAGAAACAAAAGAGTCGCCTTTGTAGCCACCAGACATCCTAACAATCTCATTGTTGCAAATAAGACTTTAGAAGAAACGAACAATCATGCTCCTGTTAAGCAGCGACCTGTACCATATTATCTCAGACAAAAGAATTTATCAAACGTTTCGGACCTTCAACATTCAAGGATTGATTTTATCGAAAAATATCCATCCAGCTTCAGAGTCAACGCAGAAGTCAATTATCGAGAGCCGGCCAAGGGTCAATTTCGCCATAGAAAGATGGGCGTAGGGAAAGCTTCTGGACCTCATAAAATTTTGGAAAAGGTGGCCCAGAAATTTGTCGGAGATTTCTCGATTGATTTGAGCCCATCTGGCAGTAAGAGCCCATCAACTCGTGGCTTTCTTCATAAGAAGTCATCATCACCTGTAAGCAATCATCATCAGAAGAAGAAAAATCTCAAGCATCAGAGCTTTTCAAATGCTATATATCTGCACAGAAAGGCTTGAGAGCTGGACATTATCGTTCTCAGCAGTAGTAGTAACACTTAGAATACTCTCTTATTAGAGGATATTGGTAAAGTTTCATTTTGTATGGCATATCATATATGCACGCATTTTCTGCTTATTTTCACCGAAAATTTCATTTTACATTGAACTGTTTTATCCATTTAATTTCTGAGAAATACATTTCAATCAAATGAAAATTCCTGTTCTCATTTGCAATCGGTTGTTAATGTCTTAGAAGAAATTTCTTAGCTTTAGATGTCTATCAATGATGATAAGGATATTTAAAGAAAATTGCTTTGATTGAATAGATCTACCTAAATAAGATCTGTTCCAAACTGTCAGTTTTCACTGTTATACCTACTTTCATGCTGTAAACTAACTATACAGTAATCTTCAGTTCTGTTGTAACTTAACTTGGTCGAAAAGATTTAGTTTACGGCTGATTTCTCTGAGTTTTTATGAATTCAGAAACGGATTTTTTAACAAATTAGTATCGCGCTCTATCAAAGCTTGAATACAATTATTAAAGATATTTCTATTTCCTCTTTCTTTCAAAAATGGTCGACTTATCTAAAGTATCAGATCAAGCCATCCAGGATGAGTTCTTCCGAAGATATAGATGCATGTACTACCCTGACCGAAGAGTCGTCCTCTTTGGTACATATTTCTTGCGAATTGACCATTCAAATAACAATATCGCACTCAGGACCTCCTGGCAGTGGAAAAGGGACTCAAGCTCCTAAGCTCGCATATGAATACTGTCTTTGTCACGTATCTACAGGCGATCTTTTACGCGCAGAAGTCGCTTCCGGAAGCAGGTTAGGAAGAAAAGTCAAAGGAATTATGGACAGAGGAGCATTAGTGCCAGACGAGGACGTCATTGCGCTTATCAAGAACCAAATGAAAGCGTAGAATCCCTAACTCATCAGCTTTATCATAAGGTTTATAGCCCGGAATGCCGACGAGGTATGGTCCTGGACGGCTTTCCACGAACAATCGAACAAGCCAAGAAACTCGACGAAATGTATCAGAAAAATGGCACTCAAATCGATAAAGTCTTTGAGTTCAAAATCCCAGATGAACGCCTCATCGAAAGGTATAAAGGGATTCTAAATTTCTTTCGTAATGGCTCGATTTGGCAGAGTTGAAGGCAGAAGAGTACATCCTTCTAGTGGAAGAGCTTACCATGTGAAATTCAACCCGCCGAAAGTCCCAGGCGTTGATGACGTATGAGTGGATGATGCTTTTTAGATATTGAGAGTTGAGATAGGTCACAGGTGAGAAATTGATTCAGAGGAGAGATGACAGCCGCACAGTTCTTTCTAAGAGACTGGAATCGTATCATAAGTATACTACGCCGGTTTTAGACTACTACCGATCGTAATTTTTGAGACAGTTGTTCTTGTACTAATGGAATATTTTAAGCCGTGGTGTGTTGCACACGTTAGATGCGACGAAGAAGATAGATAATACTTGGGAAGATATCAAACAACAAATGTTCTCATAATTCAAGAATAACTTGGATATGATGTAGTTAGTCAAGGTGTATGAGTTTTACATAAATCAATGTGAAAAAGATGTATGCAATGTTCGAGAAGCGGTTATTTTATTTTGTATTCATCTAAATGGACAATGTCGCAGAATATGTGTTGATAAAGAGTTAGTAAGATGAACATTTCTGAATGCAATCTAGTCAGAATTTGTGCAATACAAGACTAAGTTATCTTGAAATTAATAATTGATTAATTTGAAATCAAACAAAAACTCCAACTCAAAAGGAAAATCTATTCGTATTTGGAAATTAGATCAAAGTTCCTTGACTAAAAGTCTTCACGATAAAGGCTGTTAGGTCCTCGGAAGTGTCTTGAATTTTGTAATATTTGTTTTTTGAGTACAAAAGGGTATTTCTTTGCATGTCTGCGTCAAAGAAATCCAATGGGTGTATATAACTAACGAAAGCTGGTATTTTTTGTGTTTGAATTGCTATGCGCGTACACATTGAAATTCTGGGGACATGGTAATGTGGAAAAAAATAAATGGTAATACAATAAATTTCTTTCTTCTCTCGTTTGGAGGGAGAAGCAAAGAAATTGATATTTCAGCACAATTTTATTTCCAATGAGAGGTTATCTCAAAATCTGTTAAGGTGTGAAAATATTATCGAAGAAGTCTCGAAATATCTGATAACCGATCATCAGTGACAGGTAGCTTAAAATTGAATAGAATGAGAAGACAATGATGAAAATAATTTGAAACAACGTTGATACCAATAAAAAAAATCTGGTTAGTTACTCTATGATAAAGTTGATAAAGAGCACATAAGTGCAGCTAATGGCAAGCATCACTATGAAAGTGTTTAGAGGGATTTTATGGAGACAAAGAAACATCAGACTCTTTAAATTTGAATCGAGTGAAACAAACTAAATTACATTCATGCTATAGTATTTTGGATAGGGTAAACACTCCAATACGTTCTAAAAAATATAATATAGTATTTCAACAGGTAACCTCTTGGAACTGACAGATGCCCCTTGTACAGATGTGATAAATTCAAAGGCATTAGAGACCAACTCAGAACAGAGTGCCTATAGTAAAAAAATTGCCATAAGCAGTGATCTCTTGTTACCAAACAGAATAGTTAATAGTATTACTGAGAACTAATTGACTATTTTGACACTTCATACTAAGAAAAAATATTCCAACAATGTTGTAGTAAACTCAAGAGTTAGTTCATTCCTATTCTCTTTAGAGCTTAGTATTAGAAGTATTTACATTGATTAACTATCTTCATTTTACTTCAATAGACTGAGTAATTTCAGTGAAAACTAATTTAAAGTATATGATGTTTTAAATTATAGTACATTGCTGAAGGATGACTGATAAGAGCATGGACAAAAATATCAAACAATTCAAGAGTATTCTATCAAGACTATTAAAATTGCAACTTCATAAGTTGGCCAGCCAGCGAGATTCTAACTAAAAAATATAGCATCGCTCCAACTCATTTACTAAATTGTAATAGCTTCAATCGGTGTGATCGCAGAATATAAGTACGTCGAATGACTCAGCCTAACAAAATTAGAATTACAACTTGAGCCAATGAATTGAAAAATCAAACTTGAAGAAAGGACCATGCACAGCTGCTCGCAGTACTGCTGTGGGCCGTACTCTAAACCTCGCCTTCACTGACATTCTGAATTTTAAAGCATCCTCAATTGTCATAAACACCATAAACCCTTCGTTAAGTGTCTCTGCATAAAACCACCAATTAACATAAGCGTTTTCTTTCAATTTTTTACCTGGAGCCGAAGCAAGTAGATTCATATTAGTTTGGCCAAATTGAAAGACTGTAGCCCCATCAACCTTAAATATTCTATCAACATACCGCAGCAGGTTTCAACTTTACTGGAGATACATAGTTTCCTCCTTTACGAGAAGCTAGCATATACCAATGAGTATTCGAAGGGACATTCGTGCTTCCCTCTATCAGTTTCTCCAAGCATTTGCCAATTGGATTTTGCTGTTTCTTAGGTAAACTCTGTCTTTGAGATACAGATTTCGCTCTCACAGTGCTCGCGCAGCTAGTTTGGCGAGAATGGCTGACTGCTCCTTTTCCTCCTGAAAGCAAGTTTCTTTTAGAAACGCCTTCTCCTTTGAACAATTCAGCTGTTAGATTGACCAATGTTCAGCGTTAACAATATATAAACAGATAGTTACTTTGTATTTTTTTATCTTTTTGAGACTGCTTTTCCTTTTTGATCACTCGAGGCTGAGTTACAGCAGGAACGTTTTCAATATCCTCCTCGTCGTTGCTTAAAGCTGAAAACGGATCGGTATCTTCAGCATCCAGTTTGGTATGGTTCGCGTTATTGTTCAGATCAACTTGTGATGAATCAAGCCTTGCTGTTGTAGCAAAAACATTTTGGCTTTTGTTATGCTTTTTCTCTTCCGTCCCATATCGAGAGGTATTGTTATGTCTCTCTTCAAGTACTTTCTGCGAAGAAGATGGGTTCGATATTGGGTGCTTCAAACTTCTGTTCAGGCTCAGCTCTCCTGCCAATTGCTCTGAGAGTTTTCTAGAATGGTTTCCTCCTATAGAGACAAAGTGAATTTCCCTACTTATCAAGTTAACTCTTACTGGAATTCCAAAGACTTTGATTTGAAGGGCTAAGAAGCGACCCAAGAGGAGAAGCATGCTGGGCGGAGCTGTTTACTTCAGCGTCGTAGGGACTGCCATAGTATTTCTGGTGATGCTCCCTTTTTGACGAAGGAATACAACTGATTGAGTAACAAAACTCAATTCAACATGAGAAAATTATATTTATTACTAGAGGTCATTTTCTTGAAGCAATTCATCTCCATGTGTGTGAACTTGTATCGTTGGAGAGAGAAACTGTGTCGATTCCGTACAAAGTCCACGTCGCGTACTGCTCGTGAAATTGTCGTTTCCACTGAGCTGATCGAGTCTCTGGACTGTCTGACTTTCCATTAGAGAAGTAAGAGGACAGGCGCGCTGATGCGCGGCTATTTCATCTCTGAGTCTCTGGCGTAGTGCTTCAACTTGGCGATTAATGTTATCCTCGAAGGCACTTGATTGACTGACGCCTCGGCTATGCGATGGGAATCTCTGTGGTGGAGTTTTCAGACTGCTTCTTGTATCTTCACGGAATAGTAATTTCGAGACTGGAGAACGGAACATGGAATTTTCATGAGTGACAGGACTTCGTTGTCGCTGGAGGCTCATTCTAGCAGAGTCAATCGCAATAAGTCTTGAATAAGTTATTTACAGAGGATAATTTGTTGTGCAGAGACTGCTGTCTGTTATAAGAGGCTTTCGCATCGTTGAGTTCGAACGAGTTCTGGAATAATCCTGAGAAATTCGAGACGCATAGGTAGGACTTTCAAATGAAGCCTCCATATGTCTTGAGGGTTTAGCCGCAAAAAGATTTCTTTGACTTGAGGCTGAGTGTTCTGATCTGAGTCTGGAAGCGAGTACTGCTTGTTTGGCGTTGGAATGCGCTGCCTGAGCTAATTCTGACAATTGCTGCATGAAATTGTTCCTCTCTACTTCATTTTTCTAGGAGATGATAAGTATCTAAGACCATAATAGGGATACTACCAGGACATGGAGTTGGTTTTCAGAGTCAAGGCTCTTCTTTCGTATGTTAAGGTATGCTATATCAAGACCAAGACTAGTTTTTTGTAGTGGGCTGTTCATTTTGGCGAAATAATTAAATTTTAATCTTAACGAATATCCAATTTGCACCGCTTTCTTAACGATTACATTAATCAGACCTATTTCTCTCTCCAAAGGGGAGGCAGTAAAACATATATATATAGGCAAGGCTTCCTTTATACATTGCTGTTCCTGGAGAGGCTTAGTCTAATCAATTTCGTCTGTCTGCAGCAGAAGAATTTTGATCGCCGAATAATTTTGATTTTTGAATGCTTTACGAATCTCAAATTGTTATGAACAGTATAACCATGCAGATCCAACACTTAAGCCATGCAACACGTTACAATTGCACAATTATTTCTTAAATTCTTTCTCTACCTTACCGATCAGCTCATTCATGAGTCTCTTTATCTCGATCGAATTCTTCATATTAACAAGCGCTTGTTCTCTGTTTCATTCGCAAAGATTAACCCAACTATAAAACTAACAAGACAGTACCTTGCCCATTTTAATGAGTCTTGCATCGTCGTGATCATATAAACGAAAAAGTTGTTCAACTCCTTATCTTTCTTCACATTCCTAAGCAAATCGTGAGTTTATTCGACTCCTAACTCCTTCGCTCATTTGCATTACGCTACAAATTCTTCTTTCAGCAAACTTTGAATATTTTCATCGCCAAATAACTTTTTCACCAGCATTTTGAGATCCTCATCTGAAAGTCTTAACCGCGTTAACTCAGACAGCACATGGTTTCTTTTGATTACCTCTTATCCGACGTTCTTGGAGCTGGTTTCGGTCCTTTCTTCACCAACAGCTTGAACATCGCCCTGAACACCGAGTCCAAGAAGTAATACATTTCATTCGGCGTAATGCTGTTAGGTTTCTCAGTCCCGAAGATTTCTACCACGGCTATGGCGAATGATTATTACTTCATAGACAATCCAGAAGATTTACTGTGAAAAACATTGTCAAACTCACCGTTAACTATCAGCGTAATAAAGGAGAAAACCTCATAGGCATCGATTCTTCCTAGACGCAGACTCAAAAAACTGGGAAAAACTACATGACCCACCTTTTTTCAGCGTATCCATCTGTTTAAAAAGCTCTGAGAGCGCATTGCCCTTATTGGACATGTATTCCATGCTCTGCGGGCTATCGAAGTAAAGCGGAAGTGGTGTTGAGCCCTTTTTAGTGATTTTTTGAATGACTTGTTTGTAGGTTTCCTGGGACCCTGATGAGAAAATTATGATTTTGCTGAAAAGTTCGCTTACAGCCTCCGCAAAGCTCTTCGATGCAAGTTGGCAAACAGGAAGGGGTTTTGAGTTTTTCGAAATACTCGTCTTTGAAGTATTTGAACGAGACGATCTCGAAAGGTGATGCGGAGTTCATTTATTTATTTGGTAGAAGAATTCTGAAACTATCAAATGTGATTTTAACAAGCAGTTTTTTTTTATTCTGGTTTGTTCTGTTCTGTAAAAAGAAAAGTTCCCACATAGCAGCAAGGGGATCATTCTCTTATAAGAGAAAGAAAGTGGTTTATTTTCAATGGATCTCGGGCAATAGAGTCTCTACATAATATGATTAGTAGTGCTCAAAGGACCTCTTTACACAAGTAATGAGAGAGTGTTCTTCTTATAATTTTTCTTAATCATCAATCGATGCCCTGGTAGCAAATTATGAAATAAGTACCGAGCGTTTACACATCTGCTGGTTTTTTCTATCATAGCATATCTTCGAAGCTATAATTCTCATAAACGATCAATGAAATACATGGATATCTTAGATATTATAATCGGACTTCTTATTATCATAAATTATAACAGGGAGTAGTTACAAAGCAAGCCATTGCGTCACTCGAATAACTAAAGCGCCTTGACTGTGATTTTCGGATCGATAAACTCAGTTTCTCTCAGCTTTTGGTAAATCATATCGCTCGGAGTCCCGTCAGCCCGGTAAAAACCTTTCATGTACTTCGTATTGCAAAACCCGTTCGAGTCGTAATACTTCCCTTCCACTTTCCAGAAACAGTTTGTTAACAGAAGCTCCTTGACTTTTACTGAGCGTTTGCAAGCCATACATTTCGTCTCTTTCAGCAATGAGGTCAATTTGAAGACACCTGTTCCTACAGGAATAGTGACCTTCATTTCATTCGCCACGCAGCTAGAATTCTCACAGACTCCGACGAGCTTCAGTCCCAAGATGTCAGTTTCTTGCTTTACGCGATAGTCTTGATATTTCGTTACGTCAATGTATTTTTCAGGGGTTAAATTTTCAGAAGATTTGCTTTTTGTCATGGTTTTCTGAGGAGTTTTGATATTAATGCTTCCAGTTTCAAGCATCTTCGCGATGAGAAGGTCTCCGGAGCGCACCTTATTCTGCAATAGGGTTGAGGCAGGATTAAGTACCTCATAGCCTAAAGAGATAGAGTAATTGGTGCGAAGCATATCCAGGTTGAGTAGCTCGGACAACCGGAGTGAAATTTCTTTGATTTTTGTTTTTTGGGCAAGGGTGAAGTAGAAGGTCTTTCCGATTTCACGGATTTTTACTGCGATCGAGATAGGACGCTCTTTGTTATTCCGTATGTCGGTGTAGTTTTGAAGAGACATTTGTGAAAACAAATCCTTTTGGTTTATAGAATTTAGCAATAAGCGAAATAAAATTAATGAAATTTAGTTCAAAATTCTTCAAAGTTGAAATAATTGAAAACAGACGGCAATACAATCAGGTAGAACTTTCACTATTACTTGGAAGACATTATCTCTAAATTGTTGAGTGAGGTGCTTTTAGTGTTGAAAACGACGAGGCAATGATATTAAATATAGCATTACAGCAAGTTAAATTTTCAAGACTACTGACCGCAAGTATTCATTTACCACATTGTAGATCATGTTTGCTTTAGAAGTCATTATCACTTATAAAATTCCTATTGCTCACTGCAATGGTTAGAGAGATGAAGAACGACGCTATTATGTGATATATCAAAGCATTTGAATCCTTAATGGTACAGAAGTTAGCAAAAGACATGCTACTCTGCTAGCCTCTTATAAGATATTCAGATTATGGGCCACATGGTCACTAACTAGCTGGAATTAAGCTGGATTCAGTATGAATATTCTGTTTTTTCGTTCATAAAGCGATTATTGTTTCCGCTGTATATGCAATACCAGGCAATCTACGTTTATTACACAGCAGCATACAAAATCCAAGCCGATATTTGTATATACAGAGCCTCTTTATTTGAATCTTACACAGATTTTGTTTCCTTTCTTTCTTTTGATTCTTTTCATTCTCGCCTTCGCCTTCTTTTTGTACATACATTCATAAACGACCTGTCCATCTGATTCTTCGGCCGCAGGAACCTCATTGAGAAGCTCAATGAACTGTAACTTGGCTGGATTGAACTCGACTTTCTCAGTGACAATAGTTTGCTCAGATTCAACCGGAGTGATCAATGGGTAGTTATAGATCACGTTGTTTTCGATTTTATATGACTGGGCAGCAGGTTGGATGTACACTTGCTGTTTGGCGAGGGTGCTGGATGCTCGATTTAACGTCGAAGACACCGATCGGAGCACGCTCATCATGCTTTTTGAAGAGGCCATCATCTCTGGAAAATATACTTAATTCCCAAATGAAGAATTAAAGAAACTTAGCAAATAAATAAAACACAATCTCATAGTACCGAGTCTCTACCCTATATTCAATTATAAATCATTGCTGCTTTAGTCGCACTAACGATCCCAACCGCATTGGACGACCTAAAACGATATCGGTGCTTACATTAACGTATGCTAACTATTCATTATTAAGAAAAGCACAAAATACGCTATGGAAATTTCCACTGTAATTATTTAAACAGGATTTTTTTTCTTAAGTTTTTATATAACAGCTAATTTATGAAGAAAAAGTGTACATATCATCAGGATCTTAACATCAAGGTCTTCTGCACCGAAGACAGCTGCCAGGCATATCGTTTGCTTTGTCTCAAATGCACAATCTCGCCGACTATGAAAGAGCAGCACAAAACACATAACTTGATGCTTATTGAAGATTTGTTTCATAATCTCGAAAGAATTAAAACTCAAAAAGCCTCTTTAAGCCATTACCTGCCTCGAACCACCTCTCAGGCAAACTCATTAAAAAATGAAACTGCAAATAACACGTCTCTGCTCTCTGTAAGCGAAATCAGCGAGACGTTGAGACTTTTCCGCGCATTCCAAAAAGTACTGAGTGAGTCTCCCCCTACAAAGCCATTAGAAGTAACGGAAGTAAAAAATGAGCCTGTAAAAATTGAATATTGTGAGCCTGAAGAAAGCTCTTTGCCTTCGTCCGAATCTGCTGACGGGCTTCAGTCCATTGACTTTTCCAAAGTGACTTATCCTTCACTTGGCGTGTTTTTAACGGAGAAAGTGATTGTTAAAGCTCGCTCTAACGACTACTGCAAAGTTCAAGATGATGAGGTCTCAGAGGATGGTGATTCGATTGATATGCCTCTGAAAAATCAAAAGCGTCATCACGTCAAACAGGAAGGGGTTGCGGAGAAATTACATAATAAAAGGGCTGCATCAGCGAGTAAAAAGCAGCAGACGACTCCATGGGAAACTCATTCAAAGCGAAAGAAAAATCAGCCCTCGACCCAGAGCTGCAATCGAAGCCAATCGAATAAAGCTCTAGATGAGGTGAATTCAGCTCATATGACAGCATCAGAAGTCTCAAGGTTTGATATTGGAAAGAAATGTATTAAAACTGAAGCCAAGTCATGCTTTGAAGAGGAGAACCTTGGTACGAAGAAATCGAAGAGAAAGGCGGCACCAAAGAAGAAAAAGGAGCTCAAAGACGAGATAAAACTTGAGATCGCTTTACCAGAGAATGCAAGCGCACTAGAACAGCTGAGATATGCGATTAGTAGACTCGATAGCTCGAATCTGATGAGCGTGGCAAAGGATAGCAGCCCTAAGGAAGAAGAAATGCCTGCAAGAAGCAAAAAGAGCACCTGTAAGCAGTCGCCGCTCGTATTGGCGTCGGATATCTATGATGAGGACCAACTTGAAGAGGAAGTGAGGTGTTTACTGAAAGAAGAGGTGAATAGTGTTCGGGCTCAGGCTCTTCGAAAACAAATTACTGGGTTTAAGGAGTTTTCGTTGTACAGACAAAAGAATAGTGTAAAAACCCTGAAAGTGAAGCAATTGAAGGAAGAATGGAAGGAGCTCTCAAAAAAGGAGCGAGAGCAGTGGGAGTCGATTGCTGTGAGAAAGCGTATTCATCTGCGGGATCAACTGGACCTCTTGGAGAAAAATACTGCTTCAATCGCGGAGGCATTGGAGAAATCATCTAAAAAAGTGAAAAAGGAACTTCGATAAAGAAACGAAAGTATACCTTTAAATATCGTAAATGTGTATATATCTATTACATATGAAAGCTACTCATTTGAATCTTATTTGTGATTTCAAAACTATACTTGATCATATTTATAGATGTTAAGAAAAGAAAGAATTTCATTAACATTCATGAATTTTGTAAGAAAGTTAAATAATCTCTCAAATATAAATAATTACTTTATTCTAAACAGCAGGATGTTGTTGATTAAACTCTCAGATTGAGATTCCATTGACCCAAAGTATTAAGTTATCTCTCTGGATCTGGCGTTAACTGACTAGTTCATATTCGGCTATTAGAATTTCAGTACGAATGGTCCAAAAAGCGACAATTACTCGCGAATATATTTTCCCATTAACAAGTGATATGATGAATATCATCTTGACATAAAAGGACTGCATGAGTGCCAAATTCGGACTTCTTAATGAATTAACAAGATTATGGCTGAAAAGAATTGCAATAGAAAGGTATCGAAGAAAAGAGAACGACTCTTTGGGAAACTTCTTGTCTTTAAAAAGTAGTAAATTTCCATAAGGATTACTTAGATGAATCAATAAGTGGTGCTTAGTAGTATACCCAGTTGCCATCCTCTTAGAATGTTAGTCTTCTTGTTTGTTTGTTTTTTTTTCTCTCTCTTCAGCAATATAAAAGCAATTATCAAACAAGAGCACTATTTAAAAACAACCGATTCGTTAATTTCAAAAAAATCGAATTAAGCCAATCACTCTCTCAAAATGAGTCAAAAATACCCCAGCAGTGATATTGAGTTCTACCCTCCAACAAGCAATGACCCTGGCAGTTATCCTCGCCCTTCTAGCACCCACCATAGCAGGAATCCGAGCAGTAACCATTGAATTTTCTTTACACATCCTGACAATCTCTTAGAATCCAGCAACCTAAGCCAGAAAATCCAAACTACCCACAATCGCTCTGTAATCGAGCGCCCATCCGTATCTCACCAGGAGGGCGAGTCAAGATCCCAAGCAATAAACGAAAGGATGACCGCCAACCCACAAGATCGATCCCACAAACCATTTCACATTTCGAAAGAGCCCTCAAGCATCAATAAAGTCGACTTTGACCGTCAAGAAAGCCTTTCGATCTCACATTCAGTCCTTGTTAACGGCTCTCCAATCTCCACAAAAGCCTTCGAAGACTCTGATCTGTATTTTTTTTTTATCCATCTCTTTCTTCTAACAGCATGCCTCAAGGATTAATCAATCTGTAGAAAGAGAGAAAGAAATCCTCATCAGCGAGTTCAAGACACTAGGCGTCAAACTCAGAAAACTCAAAGACGCCGACAACAAGTCCCAAGCATCACATACAGAGAGGTTCCCAGATGCAAGTAAGCGAGCTGCAAGCGTGAAACGAGGATCTTTAGCTACTGACTATCATCGACGAGATTCTATCATTGAAAAGCAAGACCGCTCTCTGCAGCACCATCATCACCACCATGTTCAGAGTGTGCAGTGTCAACCCAGACAAAGTATCGCCCACAATCCTTTCCAAAGCGTTCAAAGCAACCGTCCTACTCACCATCATCAAAGCCAGCTGGATCATCCTTGCTTGGACCCACTTTCATGCTGCTACCACGGATTTTCTACTCAGTCCCAGCACAACCACCCTTCGTCCACACACCATAAAGAACCATATCTCCATGAAGATTCCATTGCGAGTTATCGGCAGTTAGAAACAGCCGAGTTCGACTATCAAACACAAGCAGAATCCAAAAAAAAGTTTCTTACACAGCTAGAGCTTCAAATCCAGCAAATCCAAGGGCAAATCAAGAAAAACGAAGAGATTTTACTCAAGAAAAAGCGAGAGATCCACCAAGCTGATGAAATCCTCAAAAGCAAAAGAAGCTATCTTGCTGAAGAGTTAGACCATGAGCCTTTAAAGGACAGCAATGCCTGCTATTATTGCTCAAAGGGATACAGCACCAACCCAATGGAACGCTATTCCGTTCAGGGCCAGTCTGTAGAACAGGAAGCCTTTAAAATTGAACAAAAGAAGTTTATTGCATTCGCAAGGGAGACTGAAGCAAGGATAAAGAAGGAAGAAGCGCAGCTCATTGAGGAAAAGCATCGTTTACAGCGACTCGAAAAAGAGATCGAGATCAAGAACATGGAAATCCAAGAGAGACAAGAAAAACTCAACCATACTGAACTCGAGTTCGAGAACCTCGCAAAAAGACTTGAAGACCAAAGCCAAGAACTGCTCAAGCAAAAAGCGATAATGAACCAGAAAATGGAGGCTTTCACGGCGACCTACGAGAGGTTCCAGCTTGAAAAGAAAGAGTTTAATGACTACGAAAAGGAATTCCAGAAGAAAAACCTGGAATTGAAACTCGAAAAAGACAGGCTTAGTGCTCAAGGTGCTGGTGTCCAGCGAGAACGAAGCGAGATTGAGCGTCAGAACTATGAGATGCGGGCAAGGTTGGAAGAGCTGGAGAAGACGATAAAGTTCTTCGACCAGAAAGAGTCGTCGATAATTCAACGAGAAAAAGCGTTGGAGGAAAAATGCGAAGAGCTTAGAAGCGAGATCGAGAGATTCAAACAAGAAAAGGACGAGTTCGCCGCGTCGATGATCAGAGCGGAGCAGATATTAAACGAGAAAGAGAAGCAGCTCGAGGCAAAGGAGCTGTTAGTCAATCAGAATAAGGAGTATTTTGATGATTTTGAGCTGAAGTTGCAGGGGTTGAGAATGAACGAGGAGCAGTGGCAGAAGAAGAGAGATTTTGAGATTGAGAACTTGCTTGAGGATATCAAAAGGCTGAAGGAGAAGGAGATCACGTTGGCGAAGAAAGAGGAGAAGTTGCTGCATTGGGAAGATAAATTGCGGAAAGAAGAGGCTGCTTTTAAGGAGGAAAAAGCGAAAAATAAAGCGGTTAGAGAGCGGGAAGACGCGGACCATGACAAAGAAAATATTTTTAATTGCGAGAACACGAGCTCGTTTAAAAAAGAGACGAAAGATCAGAACTTCAGTTTTCATAACGATCTGAACGATAAATACCTGGTGCCGCTATCGAATCGCAGTAATCGAGACCACCATTCTTGCAATATGTCAGATTTGCTCAAATGAAACTCCTAGACTGCTAGTCTCAATGATGATTATGATATGATATTGTTATTTTCCATTCCATTATATGTTGCCATGGCTTCACAGTAGCAAAAAGATATTTATTATTTTCCTTTGTCTATTTCATTCATTCATTTCCAAAGCTTTTATGTTATTATTCTACTAGCAAAATTCTCAAATTTTCGAATCGATAATCCAATATAAATTTTCCTTCAGCTTGAATCTCCTCAGAGGTATTTAGAAGCAAGTTCTCAACTATGTCTCAACAAAAAAAAAGGCCTTATTTAAAATTTAGCATGCATATCCTAAATGTACTTATTGATTGAAAAAGTGAACCTCATGCTGGAAAACGAGATCATTCACTAAGAAATTTATTGAAAAAAACTTATTGATGCAATAGCTCCACTGACTTGGCAAGCAAGGTGCTTCGTGGGTCCGAAGCATTTTTCGGAGAACTCAAATTTTGGACCAATAGATGCCTTAGTCTCTCCGAAGGATTATCGTTCATTCGAAGCTTACTCTCGACATATAGATAGAAAATATCCTTTTGGTTGTTATCATCTGATAGTTGTTGGCCTAACTGCTTGTCGCTGTGAGATGGATGAAGCTTCATTTCTTCTGGCCCTACATGATTGATAGCTTCGTTTTCTTTTGCTTGGAGAAACTGATGTTTTGGTGAGGACATCATGTTCGTTGTGTCTCTCAAAGCAGATGTCTCGTTCTCTTTATTATTTCTTAATGGATCTCTGACTTTTGGAGATCTAACAGGCTGAACTGAGGCAAGATCTTGCGCTTGAGCTGCGTTCTCTGTGTCTGGATATATCTCGGCGCTATCATAGCAAATCTTGTAGTCGGTAATCTTAACAGTGCTCAATTCTGAGAGCTTCTTTCGATGGCCTGTGGTCTGTGAGTTCACGTTTTGGCATCTTTCGCCTAGAGGAGTCACGGTTGCGTATTCTTCAGGCAGACTAGGCAGACTGGATCTTCTGGTGTTCTCATATGCCTCGCTTTCATGCAGAATGGCGGGGTCTTCTCGAGGCTGACCCGGAACAAACTGGTCCACTACTCGAGGAAGTAGCAGGTCGATCTGAGCGTGGGAGAGACGAAAAACATTTGCTAGATCCTTCTGAAGCGTTTCGATGGTCGCTGGCTGCTCCTTAGCTTCAAGCAGCCTAACCTTTTGTAGTAACAAGTCGCTGTTGATCTTTCTGCTCACTGTAGAAAGAAGGTCATTGTATTGGCTTAGAATGTCATGGAAAGGGGCATTTGGCATTTTCTTCACAATGTTGAAGAAGTTTGATTGAATATCAAAATTTGCCTTATCTAACTCCGCGGTGTGAGATCCCAGATCAGCTCGGGTCTTTTCAACAGCCTCCAAGGTCTGGGACATTGCTTTGTTTAGTTTGATCAGCAGTGAGTTCTTCTCGTCGTTTAGGAACTTCTCTAGCATAATAAAAGCGTAGGTCACGTTCTCGATCTGAGAGTTGTAGTAGCTTTTTATCTCCACTTCTTTATTCGTCAGCTGCTGAGAATAACACTCGCTTTCGTTGCGGATTTTCCCGAGCCGCTCGAGAAAAGTTTCGATTTGCCATTTTCTTTGGCACTCTAATGAAATATACAATTGTAAGGGATGATAATTGCAAAGCGTCGTTACCTTCCTGGCTAAGCTCGTTGATAAACAGAGGCGAAGCATCTCTCTATGAAGAAAATAAAAGTAAGTTTCGACCGAAAGAAGAAGGTGGCTACCCTGTTAGATCGACTGTCGGGCTCAGTTTTGAGTCTAAAGGTGGCTTCATCAGTGTCTTCAACGGAAGGCTCCGTCTGACCGATCACGAAGCTAATGTTCGAACGTGTTTGAGTCGAAGAGTATCGGTGATTCATGGTCGCTGATTTGGCTTGGCTAGTGGGGGTATTTCTTGAGAACGCATGCGAAGGAGACAGGATATTCGCATTCTTTGTTGAGAGGAGCCGGCCATTCACCTGGATCGTGCTGAATTTAGCGGTAGGAGACTGGAGTTGGATTTTGTTGGACGGAGATTGGAGTTGAGAAGCGTTTTTGGGAGAGGAAAGCTGGAGTTTTAAGGTATTGGAGCGTTGGTTGAGATGAGGACTCTTCTGTCGTAGTGGATTCTCTTTCTCGGAGACCGTGAGTCTTTTGGGATTCTTTTCGGGTCCTTTGATAGATTTAAGGGAGTGTCTTTTGGCAAGTTCCTTTTTCAAGGCTTCGTGAGTTGCTCGGAAAGTAGGCGAGCTGGCTTTCGTGATCATGAGGAAATGTACAGAGTGAGGTTTGTTGTGTTGGTTTATTTATTTATAATAAAGCGGTCGTTAACTGAAAAAATTAACTGATTTGATCGTAGCGAAATTAGCAAACCACACAATTATTTAGTTAACGAAAAATGTAAAATGAGCATAACAAAACGGCATTCGTGCAGTATGGAATGTGTCGAGATTCGAATATCTGCTAGAATGAAGTTTTATAAAAAAGATACATCTTTAGGTGATTTGAGTGCATGGAAATAATGCTTTTGTGTATCACTCTAAAATATAAACTATATATGGATAGTTAATCAGTTAAACAGCTTTTGCAAGACTAAAGGATGCTCCTTTATTTTCAGGAAATAGTTAGAGTTGTTTGGCTCAATGGGGAAAAAAAGGTTGGAATTCTTATTAACAGAATCTTTTTTGTTGTATCCTGTGTATGTCTGGCTCTACTAACAGTGGATCAATCATCCATTATATCAGTGAAATTAATTGACACTGTCTAGGCTGTTGGTAGTAGCATTCTGGTCCATGAGTATTTTTTGTGTATCTCCTCTCCTAGCTCTAACCACTTCCTCCTCAAAATGAGGATCTTTTTTATTACGATCTGCTTCCGTGTATAGGAACCACTACCGTTGAATTCTGAAAGGATCTCCCAAAAGAGCACTTCCAAAAACGGAGCAGATTGATTAGGCATATTCACAGGCCTTCGTGAGAAAATTAGCTGAAGTCTCCATAGTGAAAGTAAAACACCTCTATTATTTAGCTAATGAAAGATAGGAATGCTCCATTTTCTCGAGAAAGAACCTCAGAATGAGTTATCACATCAAAATTACAAATTTTGGAAAATAAGAATTTGCTGAAAAATCCATCGTTTCTTCGATTATTTTCATCTTCCTTAAGAAATAACTCAATTCTTGCGGAGCAAATGTCAATAACTTGACTCCCAAGCTTTAAATGAGCAGGAAGAAGAAATTGCTTGCATTTCTGACATTTCTGATGGCATTTTCATCGTTAGCCAATGATTTAATTATTTTAATCACTAGCGTCTACTCAAATATTTCATTTGCTACAAAAGATCTGATCTTCCAATTAAACCATCCACTAGGGAACCAGATAAATATCACTGAGACGTCCGTTCGGGAGTTTCTGATCAAGTAACCCAATTAAAACTTTTATATACCTTCGGGAACGCTCATGGAAACAAAGTTATAATATTGACTTATATCATCGAAAGATGCAATCAGCTGCAAAATTAAGGAAAACTGGTCCCAGAGCAGCAACCTCCATCTCCAAAAAGGACACCACCAAGAAAAAATGGAGCAAAGGTAAGCAGAAGGAGCCTCTCAGTCTCGCCGTTTTCTATGACAAAGGGACCTATGACAAACTCATAAAAGACGTTCCGGCCATGAAGCTTATTACTGTGGCAACTGTTTCTGATAGGCTGAAAATAACAGGTTCAATGGCAAGAATGGGAATTAGGCATCTCGCTGAGAAGAAGCTGATCAGACCATGCGGGGAGCAACATTCTGCGATGCTAGTATATAACGGAATCAGAGGAGAGAAAGATTATTAAGGTGTAGATAGTACTAATCACACCAGGAACATTGTTGAGAAGAGGTTGAGAAATGTTTGTCAGGGAAGAAACTACTACGATTCAAGAATAATCTTCTTCATGAATGAAGATAGTGAAGATAGCACTATCGCGCCATTAGCTTGAATATTTATGCATGTTATGCCTGTTGAGAGTCTTCGTGCCTATTTTGATACTCATGTAGACTCATAAACTCCTTACGTTCATGATATTCTAAAATCTGCGCTGAAAAAATTAAAAAATGAGCCATGAGATCGTCAGAAGTCTCTATTCGTCTCACACTTCTGATTAGGAAGAGTATCTATATGGTAACGGGTGCTTTCAGGAATTGTTGAGTGCTAATTTCCAAAATTTGGGCATTTTCAAATCGCCAAAATTTAATTGTATTAGATATATGGGATCTTTTTCCAATGAAACAGCTTATTAATTATTTGAGAAAATTCGACGTTTATATTTATAATAGAAATATTGAGTTGTCCGCGAATGCAAGCATTGGTTTCCCGTTTCTATCAAGTCCACGAGAGCTACATCTTATCAATTGAGAATGAAATTAAATGCACAATTTGGTAAGATTGATAGCTAACTATTTGGAAAGTTAATTTCATGCAAAGCTTGGATGTTTACAAAGAACCCGTCAAAACAATTTGCGGCCACTTTTTTTGCAAGTACCCATGCTGGAACAAATAATTTGAAGCTTAACCTGATTTTTTAATGTGATAGAGAGTGCTTTTTCAATTGTTTGACAGCAGCTTGTAAGACAAAAGCCAATTGCCCGCTCTGTAAAGCACCTGTTACAAAGAGAGAATATCAAGAAGCAACAAAACTAGCTGATATCATCAAATTAATTCAATCTATGATGGAATCCGCTCTGCTTGTTGAGACTTATCATCAGAATGGCAAGAGTGACGGACAGTCGCAATCACAGGACTGCCATCAGACAAAAAAGAGGAGGTATCAGCAGTTTATTTCAGACTCACAAAGTACTACTAAATTCCTTTGATCTCATGAATATGATATCTCTCTAGTTGTCAAAATCCCCAAATTTAATTATTTGACAACTCATGCCGAAGAGAAAACACCACAAAATGGAGACAGGTCGAATGGTACACCAACACAGGTAACAACCCTCCAAATAAGTCAACGAAGAGATGAAGAAGCCCAGCCACAACCGAAATCCAAAAGAGAGGTAACTTTCCTTTCAAGACAGCTATGGTACAAGTCTCTTTGTTACTATTAGAAAACTCCAACCAGATATTCTCCTTACACAGACACTCAGTCGATGTTATCGGAAGGACGAACTTCCTCAGAAAATCCAAAACCACGTTCAAATACCAAAGTGAAAGTTGCACTCAATCGCAAGCCTCAAGGCTCCAACGAGCAGAGGAAAACCCTAAATTTGATATCTACGGGTTTACCTAAGGAATTGTTGGAAGATGTAGAGAAATTCGCTAGAATATTCAAAGGGAAGGTTTATAAAGAATTCTCTGAGAACATTACGCATGTGATAGTATACCCAAACCCTGCACAGCGAACAAAAAGAACAATGAAATATCTGAATGGATTAATCCAGGGGTGCTGGATTGTCACATATCGCTGTAAATACACTACAAGCCTTTTCTCTATGTTTTTCCTCTCATTAGTTTTTTTTTTTCATATACTAATTTTTTTTTATTAGGGATACAGGAGTCGATTATCAGAAACGAGCTCCTTGATGAGCAAAGTTATGAAGTAACCGAAGACGGCTACGGGATCGGCGCTCCAGAGTATTGCAGACTAAAAGTTAAAGATATCACACTTAGGCAGCAATGACTGATTTAAAATATTCTGTGACTGTAGGGAGGGCTTCATTCGCTGTTTGAAGGCATAAATGTTGTCATCGAAGAGGACCGCGATGCTGATGCTGCAATGAAGAAATCTGAATTATCGAAACTTATAGTTCGCGCTGGAGGAAACGTGCTGACCTCGCTTCCAAAAACGCAGAAGAACCTATACTGCGTCAAAATTCTCGGGACAGAGGAAAGCTTTCTAGACTATTCGAAAAAAAAGCAGCCGACAAAAAAACTCAATTTTACTACCAATTATCTTTCTCATCGGTGGATACTCGACTCCATTAGTAGCCATAAACTGCTCGAGCCAGCTGTATACGTGATAAAGCAATAGATAATAACAATATCTATAATAAGCAAACCATAGATGTGTGCACTCAACCAGTGTTGCCAATAGAATAGAAATCGGTCCGTAATTTAATTCGTAGAGTTGTAAGATAATGAATCTAAGCCCTCAAAACAAATAGAAACTCCTGGGACTGCTAAAAAAAATATGAAAATGTTCAGTGGTAGGCTCCCTCAACTCAATAGGTCTTGAAATTCTCACATAACAGTTAGTTTTATCACCCTTCAAGCATTAATCAATGTTACTTCAAATTGCTTATTAAAAATCCAAATCCATTCTCGATGGGATTTTCTGTGAGGCGTTTTAGAAATGGATTCGGGAGGAAAATTGCTATTTACTAAAAAAAAAACTCACAAGTGTTTTTAGACTCGAATAACACGTGTTTATAGAACATTCCCGAAAACTGCGACGATTCAAAACCGACTCCCAATTAGAGTATTGAAAAATAAACTTTTAACAACTTTGAATATGTCTAGAAACATTTACATTGGTATCTTTGTGCTTTCACTCTGCGCGCTCCTTTGCGTCGTCCAAGGCTCCGTCCTCGGTATCGACCTGGGAGGCGAGTTTATGAAGATAAGCTCGATAAGTCCTGGCCGATTGTTCATGATCGTTGAGAACACCGCAACGAAGAGAAAGACCCAGAGCGCTGTAACATTTTTTTTTGAATTCTAAAGCGTAATTTTGCCAGGTTGCTTTCCAAGGCAATGAGAGATGGTTCGAGGCGGATGCTCCTCAGAAGAAATCAAGAGCGTTGACCAGCACATTCACATTCATTCAAAAATACCTTGGAAAACTCTATGATGAGGGTCTTATTCAGCAAAACAAGGAAAAGTTCTATGATGTCTATAAATTCGAGAAGTCAGAGGTAAGTTATCTCACCTGGGCTCTTTGAGTAAGAGTGATTTCTTCATTTTATTAGAAAGGAGGTTTCCAATTCGCTGTCGATAATTTCAAACTCGACGACATCGATACCTCTGCATTCACCGTGGAGGAGCTCGTCGGTATGTACATTAAGCACGCTAAGATTCTCGCTGATAAGCAAACTAACATGAACATCCGCGACGTCGTGGTGACTGTCCCGCCTTTCTATGGAATCCCTGAACGTGTCGCGCTTGCCGAAGCTGTTACTCTCGCTAGTCTGAAGCCATTAGCTTTCGTCCACGAGAACACTGCAGCTGCGCTGTACTATGCTATTGAGCGAAAAGATGAAAATAAAACACACACAGTGCTGTTCTATAACCTCGGTTCAACCTCACTCAAGGTTACTCTCGTCGAGTTTACCATGGAGAACTCAACTGAAAGAGGCGACCCTAAAGGAAAGAAGTACGAAAGCTTCACTGTTTTGGCTGACGCCTGGGAAGATGTCGGTGGATATCAGTTTGATTTGAACCTCGCGAATTGGCTTGCCGATGAATATGATAACCAGCCCAGCAGAAAAGGTAAAGCGAGATCAAGAGACTCGCCTGCGGCAATGGCGAAACTTATCAAAGAGGCAAACAGAGCGAAAGAAGTTCTCAGCGCAAATAAAGAAACTTCAGTGTACGTCGAAGCGCTGATGGACGATAGAGATTTGAAGGCCACAGTGCTCAGATCGAAGTTTGAAGAGATCAACCAAGCTGCGTTCGACCGCCTCACTGTGCCAATTCAAAAGGTCCTTGACGCTACCGGAAAGAAATTGTCTGATATCGACGTGATTGAAGTTCTGGGCGGCGGTGTGAGAGTACCTAAAGTCCAGCAGATTTTGCAAGATTTCGTTGGAAAAGAAACCGAAGTCGGAGCGCATATGAACGGTGATGAAGCTATGGCTTTGGGCACGTCGTTCCATGCAGCCAGCATGAGCGCTTCGTTTAAGACAAGACCGGTTTATATGCACGACGGAAACAACTTCCCGATCTATGTGACTATCCGTGGAGCGAATAGCCAAGAGGAAGCGGAGCCTTTTGAGAAGAACACGACGCTCTTTGCTGCCAAGGAGAAGTATGGAAGCAAGAAAGCGTTCACTTTCACCTACGACAAGGATCTCGATGTGTACTTGTACACTAAGGATGCCAATGGAAATGATGAGATCTTCGTTACTTACCATATTAACAATACAAACGAATTAGCTGAGGTAAAATATGAATGAAAGTTCTTATTGTACTAATGAAAATAATTAGAAACAAAATGCTAATACGACTACTCCTAAAATTAACCTGGCATTCCAGTTGAATCGCCTCGGTCTTGTTGATCTCCTTAAGGTATTCTAGAGATAAATCCCGTGTTCGTTATATAATAATAATGTGATTAGAGCGAAGTTTCTATGGAAGAAACTATCCTCGTCGAAGAGGTTGTGAAGAAGAAAAGCAAGCCTGCTCCAAAGAAAGAGAAAAAAGTTGTTGTTGAAAACAATGAGACTAGCACTAACACAACAAGCGAAAATGGAGAACCTGGCGAGCAACCAGCGGGTGAGTCGCCAACAAAAGAAAACAATGATACAACAGTTGATGAGACTCCACAGCCTGAGATTAAATACAAGGTAATTGCCGCATATCCCTTTCTTAAGGAAAACTAACAAATTGCTTAGGAAAAGACCATCACTCACAGCGTTGATCTTCCTACTACTCGTGAGGTCGCTAAGCACCTTCAATTCTCAGAGGAAACAATCAAAAATATGCTCCAAAGACTCGAAAAAATTGAAGAATTTGAAGAACTCAAGAGAAAGAGAGCCGAAGCCAAGAACCGCCTTGAAGCCTTTGTTTATCGCTCCCAAGAGCTCACTGGTGACGAAGAGTTCCAATCCTTCGCAACTGAGGAGGAACTCGATCAACTTAGAGCAATGGCTTTGGACGTAATGTTTTTTTTTCTCATTAGCGCGCTGACACAATAATACTTGCTTAGAACGATGATTGGCTTTACAGTGACGAGGGAAGAGCCGCTACTATCGAAGTCTTCGAGGAAAGATACGACAAAATCACTGGTCTTGCGAATAAAATCCTCTTCCGACAAGCACAATGGCAGACCAGAGAGCAAGTCATTGAGGAGGCTTACAAAACAATCGACAGCTACCCAGGCAAGGTCAAGGCGCTCAATGACTCGAAGCCTTGGATCACAGAATCAGCGAAGGATGGCATTTTGACGATGGCCGAGGAGACCAAAAAGTGGCTGAATGAGGCTGTTGAAAAGCTCACCGGACAAAAGAAAACTGAAGACCCACTTGTTTCCACAGCAGATATCGAGGATAGACTCACCAAGCTCAGACAATCATACAATATTGTTAGAAATACACCAAAACCAAAGGTAACGACGTTGTTTTTGTTACTGGTAATCAACTATCCAAATAGGAAAAATTTAAAACTGACTCTGTCCCTGATGAAATCTTGTTCGACTTTTTCTTGAAGTCTAAGAATATCACCATTTCAGGAGTCGATGATAGCATGAAAAATATGTTCAGAACCAGCATGAAAGACGAATACGAGACATGGAAAACCGAGTTTATTAGAAACTATACTGAGTTTTATGCCAAGAAAACCGCATCCAATGACACTGAGGGACAAAAAATTCCTGAAGACAACAATGAGCAACAACAGCAAGAGCAACAGCAGCAGCAACAGCAACAAGCTGATGGTGAAGAGAGCTCATCAGAACAAACTCAGGTATTTCTTTAGATGATTTTTCCATCCTAATCTGGTTTTAGAACGATGACGCTCTTAATAAAACCGACAACGAGCTGTAAACAAAAAAGGAGCGATTTTTTACAATTTACATCTCTATATTTCCATATTTGTTTTCTTAATACATATTTTGAAGAGAAATTAGGAGAGATAACAAACCATTGAGGCTTGATGTCAGCATGCACTGCCTTTATAAAAATTGTGAATGTCATATGGTTGAATTTCTAATAAAAATATCGGCGAAAATCCAGGAAAGTTATCGTTGTAGGATATTAGAATATCTTCTTCTGAAAAATAGAATCATGGAGTTACTTATGCAATTCAAAAAATAAAGAAGTATTTGTGGAGTCTTCATTGAAAGCTTTTGAATGAAATGAATTTTTATGTGCAATTTTCTCATTAGAATCTCATAAATTTCAACATAAATTTTCAAAAAAATTCACATAAATAAATTTTTGATGTAGGATACTGAGTATCGCAATAATAACTAATTTTTTCCTCATACTCTTTACAGAGAGTCGACGCATGTTTCCCGAGAGCAAGCTTCCTTTATTACATCCATTTCTGAGGCTTGCCAATTTCTATGGTAAAAATTATTAGCATAAGGAAATTAATAAACTCAAATACTTTTGGATGACAGCGTAGTCTTCATGACCTTGACGTTCTCTTTCTGAGAGCTGCTCTGAGTTATTTTCTTCTGAGATTGCACCTCTGTTTTAAAATTCACCTCCTTCTTCTTTGCATAAGAAGTGCTACTAGGGGAAGTCATCATTTTCTTTGGCTCTACAGCCTCAATGTCCTTCAACGTAGCTTTTGATCCTCCTATTGTGAGGTTAATCATGACCCTTCTTTTCCAATAATTTACTTTTCGTAGAATTCGGTTGCATGCGATTGAAGTCAACCTCGACGGGAGCCGCCTTATCCAACCGGTCGGTCAAATGATCACGATCTTGAGTAATTATATTCGGGTCTGGAGTAGTTGTATAACAGCGTCTTTCTTTCTGGAACGAGAATTCCTCACTTCCGTACTGAAGGGAATGGAAACAATACTCTCCAATATGTTTGTAATCTGACAGTTCCTATAGCATTAAGTGTTAATCATGATCAGGCATAAATAAAGAGCTCACTGTGATAGAGATATCGAAAGCTAGAACCTGTGGTAACAGCTTCTTAAGTACACCCTTGTAGTTAAATTTGTTCGCAATTGGGTTCTGGGTTAAGTTAATGACTTTCAGTTTCCGGCTCTGGGAAAGAAGCGCCACGTTTTCGTAACTATGAATGAGATTAAACGCAGCATCTATAAGCGAAAGGTTTTTCATCCTCAGCAAGTTTGGCACTCTGCTGATCTTATTATGAGAGAAAACGATTTCTTCAAGCTTCACACAATGGCTGATCGAATCCAACGCTTCAAGCTCATTGTTCGAGACGTTCACGAAAGTTAAATTAGGCAATTTGCTCAAGAAAGCAGAAGAACTCAGGCCATTGTTAGATAAATTCAGAACGAGTATATTTTGATGCATCATGAGGTTCAAGCTCACCTCCGAGATCATCGAATCAGCCAGCTTAAATACCTAGAAATACATCAAAAATGGAGTCAGAAAGGAAATAATACCTGAATTTCTTCAAGTAAATCACCGATGAATTTCTTCTCTATTGCATCAATATAGTGCGCTTCATCAAAATGACTCAAGCTAATCGCAGCACAAGAAGCCTGGCCTTTAATCCCCACAGAAGCGTAACTGTTTCTGATTTGAGTTACAAGCGCTAGGTTATCCTCATAGCGTGTGATTTGCTCGAGCTTGAGGAGTTTAAACTCGAAATCGTTTCGTTGAGGTGCTTTTTTCGCCCAAGTTTTCCTGGTGGTGATTTGGGTATTGTTGCTTGAGTTTCTAAAGCTGATTTCAGCGGTAGTCGGCTGAATATCAATCTGAGAAATGGAGTTTTTCGCTGAAAATGGTGTCATTGTAAAGCTCTTGCTGAACGAGATCGAGCTGTTCGTGCATAACTTCTCTTGACTGGAATTTTGTAAAAACGAAGGCGTTTTAAATAGCATCTCCCGTTCTTGTTGAGATCTACTAGGAGGATTCTCGCCTACAACCTCGGCGCCTGGGACAGCAATGCTTTTGCTTCGGTAGTAAGACTTTGGAGTTTCACTTATAGGATGCTTGGTAATCTGTGCTTTAGCTGGTGTGGGATAGTGTTCTTCAGACGGGAATGAATTCACGCTCTTGGTATTGGATCTCAGCTTTGATTTCTTGGAGTTATCAATTGGTTGAGTCTCCTCTGGACCATTCTGGTAGGTATTGTCTTCTGTATTCTGCTTGGTAGTAATGCTATCCTTAGAGTATTCTAATGAAAGATTCTCCTGTAGTGAGCTTGTGCCAGCTGAACCTCTTTGCTGAAGGAAAGCTCGCAACCTGTCCTGGCGGGACTGAGCCAGCTGTTGAATCTGGTATTGAGGAACCTCTTCATAGTCTTGGAGGTGGTGTTCGTCTTCAATGACCTCTTGAGGAGTATCGTTATCTGAGGAGATGATATATTCTTCTTCCTCTCGAATCTCGTGGACGATTCTTTGCGAAGGACTTCTACTGAGGCTGGCTTGCTGCTCCCAATTAACTTCAGCTTCTGAATTCTGTTTTTGAACGAAAACTTCTTCTTCTCTTTTGTGCTGAGCCTTTGAGTGTTTATTTTCAGATTCCTGTGCTTCTTTCACTTCGTTTTCGTTTTTCCTTACAGTGGTGATATTACTAAAACATTCGATTGCCTGTTGATTTGCGAATGAGGACTGATTGACTTCTGAGAAGCCGAACGACCGGACAGAAAGAGTGCGGAAGCTCTCTGGAGCAGAACCATTCTCTTTCTCGTGAGCGGCGAAGTGAGGAGTCTTTTCTGAGAGAATTTTCGTCTCAGAGTTGTTGAGAGCAATGGTGTTTTGAATGTTAGCCCCACGCTCTTTTAGTACCTGATCGGAAGGAGTTTCCTTTAAGGAGGCAGACCTAGACGTCTTAGCTTGATGAATTGCATTGTCTTGACCTTGAACTCGTTCCTGGTCTTCTCTGTCCTCTTGGAAGCGAATTTTTTTCTGACTGGCGCTCATCTCAGGTGAATCAACTTTTGGATATCGTTTCATTGTCGGACTCCTTTGAAGCTCTTGGACCGGACTGCCTGTCTTTGGAGACTTTCTAATCGTTATTGAACCTCCATTTTCTGCTGTGGAATCATCTCTCATTCGCCCAGGAGTAACAGCAACGGATTCCTCAGAAATTTGTTGTGGTCCGGCTTGCCTGCCACTGCTCTGCGTCTGATTAGTTAGAAACCTCGCTGTGTCGTTTTTCGGTCCTGATGCCGGATTTTCAATACTGTTAATACGCGAAGTGGAAGTCGATTGCTTCATTGCATTATCATCTACGAAAACGCAGGTGGCCCTGAGAACGACCTCATTTTTCGAGGGACGATCTGTATTGCCACTCGTCTGATTATCGATACGATTGCTTTGAGTTTTAGCCGAGGACAAAGCCGTATTTTCCTGTGAGGAGATGCTCTCAGCAGCCGCTCGCGTCCGCGCGGAAGTTTTGGTTTCTGGTTTAGACTCATTATCCTCTAAAGTTGTATTTTCAGTTCTCATTTGGGGCTGCAGTGGGAGGCGAGTCAAATCAAGCTGTGGCATTTTCACAATAGCCTTTGGGACCTTCATGGAGTTGTCAGCAGCAGCTTCCTTTCGGGACATCGTAGCGACTAGTTCAATTACATCGTCGTAGTTGAAAACCTCTCCTCCACTCTCATTGAGTACTTTGAGCATTTCTTGAACTGAGTGACCTTTGTCCAAATGTGTGTCATTATACTCCTCCTCAGAAAGCAAAGGAAATGACTAAATGTTGAGTTAGAATAACTGCTATTAAATGCGTTTAGGTTACTGCCTCAGAGCCCCGGATCATCTCAGCAATAATCTCCTTTTTAAAGCTCTCTTTCTTAAATCTCGCAGCCAAAGAATCAAAAATCGTAGTCAGTTGAGTAATCCATTCGAGGCGTGACATCACTCGATTGATTTTAATACGAGGAGGAGGAGACTGAAACAGTCCTTCTTCGAGTGTAGACTTGAGCACTTCTATATAAGTGAAGGAAGCAGAAATTATTAAGAGAAAAACTCTGTTGAAGAGATTTACTGATGGAGGATTGGCTTTGCTCTCGGAAAACTTGAGGAGAGTTCGTTGAAACGATGCTTTTTCGCGGGTTGACATCTACGTTGGAATATTTTCTTTTCATGCTGAGGCAGCTTTTCGGTGGCTCTCCTTTCGGCTGAGTCGGTCTGAAAGATTGGCTTGTTGACTGAACTGAGGCGGTTGATGTCTTTCTCTTGAAGATACATAAAGTATTAGTCTACATCGATAAGTATTCCTTACGCTATCAAGGCTCTTCATTGAAACTGAAGTCGCCATTGTGTTAGTCTCGTATTCGTCTCGAGAGTTTTCCTCTGATTTTTTCGCTTGAAAATAAGTTCGAAATTGCACATCTTAAACTCATTGAAACTATTACGTAAGGTAGCTGAGCTCGCATTGGAGTTTGGAACACTCTTCAAAGCGCTTAACAGCTGTGTTAGGTCCTATTTCACAAAGATGATCAGTACTCCGTGGAAAAAAAAGTTTACTGCTACCTGTCTCGCAGCACTCATTGTATTCACGGTTTTCACACTACCTGTGACCTATTCCATACGATCAGATTAGTAACAGGATCAAAATTACCTGAATTGCTTGAATCAGAGGGTAAAGGTCCTCCTCTTTGATACCAGACCCATCCAGTTCAAAATTCTCAAGCATCTTGCTATCTACACCATCCCATACCACATAAATTAACGCCACATATCCCTTTTGTTACCTTCTTCAGCCATCCTAATTCGCTTCATAATCGCTTGATGTGGAAATGCATTCTGTTCGATACAATGCTGCAAATAGCACTGCTTAAACGCGTTCACCTTCCTGTTCTCAGCACCTGGAATGTCGTTTAGCATGAGGCTATTAGGAAAACTTTACTGGACTGCTCTTCCATCCTTCTTCAACTGTAATCAATAGCAAATTTTTAAATTTTGAAAGTTAAACTGGCAAACGATGAAGTTCTGCTAATTGACTCCAGAAATCGCACGCAATTAATAATCTCGTGTACAACAATTTCGCTAAAATGAACAGAAGTTCATTTGATTCGTTCGGCGGCTTTGGCGCCGGCTCCAAGAAGAAAAAAGAGGACAAAACCTCGTTTTTAAAAGAAGCCAAAAAGCAAAGAGTAACCCGTGAGGCTCAAAGAGTCGAAGAGAAACACGCATTGAAAGCCCAAGCTCATATTCGCAGATTCCTTGCACGAAAGAAATTCCTTCAGGCCTTGGAGAAAGACACTCTCAGGAAACTCGATGAAATCTACACGTTTCAAAGCACGTTGACTCCAGACCAGATCGCTGAGGAGCTGATAAAGGTATTAATTCTAGAAGATTAATGATTCTAATCAGCATCCCAAGGCATTTCATAAGGATCCAACCTACCTAGACGCCTTAGTGTTCTACCCTAAGAAGAGTGCGAGATATCACGTGAATTTTATCGAAACACTTGCAAGGAGCATGGGCAGAATACTTAATTCCGACCGAAATCTGCTAGCATTGTTTTCGAAGGATCCTGTGGTTGAGAAAAGGATGATGAGGAAGGTAAGGCTAGCTGTTTGAAGCAGATGGTAAGACTATTTGGAATAGATCAAACAATTGTTTGGATTGGTCCTGCAATTGAATTTCAATGAGAAAATGATTGGAAACAAGCAGTTTTCTGAGTTGTGCATGGTGTGGCTAAGGGCTCTGTTGCCTCGGAATTTGAATGAAAGTCAAATGCTGTCTGAGGAAGATCAGCAGAGAGCGCTAGAGATAAAAACAATGCTGTTCGATCAGATTGCGGGTGAACTGGGCCTCGGGTTTGTGGAGCAAGCAATAACCTACCCAGAGACTTTCGAAGAGCAGATTTACAGAGATTTTATCTTTGAGTTAGTGACTCGAAACTCACAGAAATTAAGTAAAAATCTCCTCTTTTCGTCCTATTCATTGTTGGGAACAATCAGGTCGCTCGCTGTTTGATAAAATGACTGATCTTTGTGTACTACCAAACGCGTTGGTAGGACAATCAGAAAGCAATAGGCTGAAATTCCTGACTTTATACATCCGGATGGGACTTGCACCTCCCCAGCCCGCTAGTGATGTACAATAATACTCGCAATCACAGAAGTGAATTTATTTGTTAGACTATCGAGACAACACACCAAAGGGTTCTAAATTATCTCAGAGAGATTAAGGACTGTAAGGTTCTTTTCTATAAACTCCCTCTCTCAGCGCTTGAAGGTAAATAATCCTTAAAATACATTGAATTTATCCCATAATATAAAAAAATTAGCGAGTTCGGAGTTAATCGCTAGACTTGTGAAAGAATTCCAGGATTGCCTGGCTGCCAAAATCGGGCCGACAGTAAAGCAGCATTTTCTTATGGACATCGAAGAAGAGGAAGAGAAAGACGCCGCGAAATCGGACGATACTGATAAAGATCAAGAAGTGACTATTCTCAAATCTATTCGAAAAAATCATGTCCTAAAACTCGACAGCGCTATCATTGTTGCTGTTTGTGACTTTTTCTCCTACATATTGTACCTCGCTGCTGCAAGTAAGCTCCTCTCTGTGAATTCTCATTGTTG